>Ga0247836_1000093_pt1 | contig 143398 bp, 138 predicted proteins | sample LaCruzMarch2015__4_FD_187116 | JGI IMG/M metagenome (GOLD analysis project Ga0247836, IMG submission 187116) | Freshwater microbial communities from meromictic Lake La Cruz, Castile-La Mancha, Spain - LaCruzMarch2015_14m | ecosystem: Environmental > Aquatic > Freshwater > Lake | place: Spain...
CGAAGTTATAGTAGGCATCGGCCCGATCGAAATAGAACCCGTCGAAACCCGCATCGAGCACCTTATCGACGTATTGGTAGATAATTTTCTGCCACTCCGGCTCCCAGTATTTGGCGAGATAGTTCTGTTTCCACTCTTTATTTTCCTTGCCCATCCAGGCAGGGCGCTTCTTGTCCCACTCCAGCTTCCAGTACCAGCGATAGTTCTCGGTCTCCCCGATGCTGAGGTAGGCAATAACGAGACGCTTTGAACCATCCGGGCGCTTTTGCATCTCCGCGACCTCGTCCTTGGTCAGCGGCGTTTCGGGACGCTCTTCGCCGTGCGCGTAGTCCACTACGACAAGGTCATACTGGGAATTTGCGATCAGCTTGCGCGGCTCTGGTTCCAGATTCCGCAGCTGATAGCCCCAGGTTTTCGCGTCTTTGAGCGGGTTGACCCGGTCAGCCGCGAAACCGGTGCTCGCCAATACAACACTCGCGGCAACCGCAGCACCAATTGCACACGTGAACCTACGCACAAAACTCATAGTCGCTCCACTCCAGTTGACAGGCCGAGAGCCAGCGTCGCGCCGTCTACGTACCAGCCCGTCAGCGCCCCCAAGCACGAAGCGGGCCATAATCGCCCCGACATCTTCGTCCCGATGGCAGATTACTCCGCGCAAACCCGAAGTGGCAATCGAAAGGTCTGCCGCTCGTGTTTCGGTTCCCTCACGCACCCTTTACCAAGAATTAGTCGCTGTGCAGTTCGCCGCGATGAACTCCGGCGTCCCCGGATCAGTCTTGAGCTCAACCGGTGCGGTCGGATCGCCGCCATCCAGCGCCCGCGTCGGAAAGCCGGCAATGACCTTGAGCTTGCTAAGTTCGGCGCTGGCAGCCGCAATCGTCTCGCGCGTCACAAGATACTCCAGCGTCAGCACGGGCTTGTAATCCCACTGCAACAGGCTCAGCTGGGCCAGCGTGCTGTCGATGTCGCGCTGGTCGTTGCGCACGCCCGTGCCCTTATGGCTGTACAGCAACTCTTCCATCCCCAGCCCGTCGATCACCTGCCGGTACCGGCGGCTGTTAAGCAGGTCCATGCCGTTGTTGGGCACCACGACAAACCCGGGCTTTGCCGCGCGCGCCGTTTGAGCAAGGTCGGCGACGAGTTCGATCATGTCGATATTAGCACCGCGATGGACCGTTTCTATTTGCGGGAAATCCTGAAACATGTCGACCCGGTCGAGGTACACGCCATCAAAGCCCGCCGCGATGACGCGGCTCAGATACGAGTCGGGTTTGCGGTACAGGATTTGTTTCCAGCCATCGTCCCAAAATCGCACCGCCCACGCTCCGGGCCAGGCACAGTTGGGAATATGCAGCCAGCCCGGTTTCTTGGACGGATCGGTCTTCCAATCGGCCTTCCAATAAAACCGCTTTTCTTCGGCCTCCCCGACCGACAGGTAAGACAATACGAAACGGCGGGTGCCGTCTGGCTTGACTTTCAGTTTGGCAATCTCATCAGCGGTCCACGGCAAACGCGTGCCGTTGCCGAGCGCGCGCTCATAATCGATCACCACTAAGTCTGCGGCAACTGCGGCCACCTTATCGATCTCGACCTTTTGCAGCTGATAGTGCCAGCTTCCGATTTTAGAAAATGGCCGTCGATCCGTTTGAGTAGCCTCATACCAATTGTGCGGAAAATCACGCCACGACAGCGCAAAAAAGACCATGACACCTGCGGCTGCCAACCAGGCCCAATTCTTCATCGTGCCGACGTCGCGCACGCCAAGGGCATGAAAGAACATTTTGATCAGTCGCGACATTGACGGACGATCCCCTTGATCACGCAGCGAACAAGATTTGGAAATCGCACATTCATCCAGCGCCTGCAACGTGGCGGGTACGGCTATTGCCCTGCAAAAGGTTGACGCGCGCCCCGCTGCAGCGTTCTTCTCATGCCGACCTGCCAACCCTCAAGCCCGGACCCGTGAATCATGGCTGAAACGTCGCCATCCCGCACCAGCGAACTCATCACCGTCCGTGATTGGTTGCGCTACGGCGTGAGCGCGTTCACGCGGGCAGGCCTCGTGTTCGGCCACGGCACGCAGTCGGCTTTAGACGAAGCAGCCTTCCTCATTCTGGTCGCCCTCAACCTCCCCATCGACCAACTCGAACCCTGGCTCGACGCGCGCTTGACGACCCCCGAACGCGCTCAAATTGACCTGCTGTTTGCGCAGCGCATCGAGACGCGCAAACCCGCCGCCTACCTCGTCAACGCAGCCTTCATCCAAGGCCGTCGCTTTTACGTCGACGAGCGCGTGATCGTACCGCGCTCCTACATTGGCGAACTGATGAGTGATGGCCTCGCCTCAGTCATCGAAGACCCTGGCGCCGTTAGCCGCGTCCTTGACGTGTGCACCGGGTCTGGCTGCTTGGCGATCCTGGCCGCTCTGACCTTCCCGCAAGCCCACGTCGACGCCGTCGAACTCTCAGCAGCAGCCCTTCAGGTCGCCGCCCGCAACGTCGCCGATTATCGGCTGCACGAGCGCGTAACACTGATCGAATCCGACCTCCTTTCGGCGCTCCCGCCCGATGCCCGCTATGATCTCATCGTTGCCAACCCGCCCTACGTCGCCTCAGCCGAGGTCGCAGCGTTCGATCCCGAATACCGCGCTGAGCCCGTCATGGCCCATATCGGCGGCGAAGATGGTCTCGACCTCGTCCGCAAAATCCTCGCCCAAGCCCCGCCGCACCTCACCACAGACGGCATCCTGATCGTTGAAATCGGCACCGGACGCGCAGCTTTTGAAAGCGCTTATCCAGCCTTAGACGTGCTGTGGCTGGATACGCAAACGAGCGAAGGCGAAGTCTTCGCCGTCACGTCCGCAACACTTGCAACCGCGACCACATCAAAACCAGCCAAACGCCGCCGATGACCATCAAACGCGCAAGTCTTGTGTCTGCCGCAGCGTGCGTGCTCGCCCTGTTGGGCTGGTTGGCCATGTCGCCCACCCTTGTCCCTGGATCAAGCGCGGCCCCTGCGTCCGGCCACACCCTGCTGCATTTGAATTGCCCGCCCGGCAGTCACGGCCAGCCACGCTACACCGGCGTCGGCCAAAGCCTCGACAAAGCCCGTCAGGACGCCCGTACGGCCCGCTCCCTCGAAAGCCGCGCCCTCACCGCGCGATGATTTGAGCGGTTGCCCTGCTCGCGCTGCCAAACCCTACCCCTGCCGCCCCAACAAGTTCGCCAGTTCGACCGCACTTCGCACGCCCATTTTCTCAAAAATCCGCGCCCGGTGCGCCTCGACCGTCCGCAGCGCAATCCCCAGATCGTCCCCGATCACCTTGTTGAGCTTGCCCGCCTGAATCAGCGACATCACTTCCAGCTCCCGGGCCGACAGCGTCGCGATGCGGTCGGCCAACGTCTGCCGTGTCCGTCCTGCCTCCGCATCCTTTGCATCGTCGATCATCGCAGCAATCAGCTTATCGACCAGCAGGTTGCCATCGAACGGCTTTTCGATGAAATCCCGCGCTCCCATTTTGAGCGCCTCAACCGCCATCGGCACGTCGCCATGCCCCGTCAATACGATACACGGTAACTGCGAGCCAAGGTCGGCGAGCCGCGCAAACAGCTCCAGCCCCGACATGGCGTCCATCCGCACATCCGTCAGCACGCACCCGCGCATATCCAGATGAAACGCGGCCAAATACGCTTCCGCACTGGCATAGCCGACCGCCTCCAATCCGCGCGAGCGCAACAAAAACGACAGCGCATCCCGCAGCGCGGCATCGTCGTCCACCAGATAGACCTTCGACAATGACGGCAAAACCGGATTGATCATACCTCAGGCCTCCGTGACGGGCAGGTGGAACGAAAAACGCGAACCATGCGGCGTGGCCGACTCATAGCGGATATGTCCGCCGTGCAGTTCCACGATTGACCGGCAGATGCTGAGACCCATCCCCATCCCGCTCGGTTTGGTCGACACGAACGGCTGGAACAGCGCGTCGGCAACGGCTGCCGTCACCCCGGTTCCCGCGTCTGTCACGCTGAGCAACACGCCCCGTGGCGCGACCGACGACGCTTCAATAAGAATGCGCCGCTGGTCGTCGGGAACGCTAGCCATAGCCTCCATCCCGTTGCGGATGAGATTGACGAGAACCTGCTGGATCAGCACGCGGTCTGCCCGCACCAACGGCAGTCCATCGTCCAGCGCAACATCGACCCGCAGCTGCATCTTTTGCATTTCCGGCCCCATCAGCGCCACCGCCTCATGCACGGCCTCAGTAAGCTGCATCGGCTCCAGATGCGGTTCGCTTTTCTTGACGAAATCATGCACCCGCTTGACAATCAGCCCCGCCCGCTCGGCCGACGCCCCAATCCCGCGCAACGCCAAATCGACCTCTTCGCGCGTCACGTCGGGCATCGGCAAACGATTGGCAAGGCCTGCCTGATAGCTGCGGATCGCCGCCAGCGGCTGGTTGAGATCGTGGGCCAGCAAAGACGCCATCTCTCCCATCGTGACCAGCCGCGCCGTATGCTGCATCCGTTCAGCCTGCGAGCGGGCGAACTCCTCCGCGCGCCGCCGGTCGGAGATGTCGAGCACCGACCCCATCCAGCCGCGCTGCACCCCCTGCGCATCTATCAGCGGAGCTTCGTAGATCAGCACATCGAACCGCGACCCGTCTCGATGCTGAAACTTGAGTTCAAGCCCCTGCCCGATGGTCTGCCCAGCCAACAGGGCGTCGTGCGCCCGCCGCGTCAGTTCGTATTGTTCGGGCACCCAATAGGGCATCGGTGGAGACCGACCGACCAATTCGGCAACCGAATATCCAACCATCTTGCAGAATGCGTGGTTGGCATACAGCAACCGTCCGTCGAGATCGCGCGCCCGAATGCCGACCAGCAGCGAATTCTCCATCGCTCGCCGGAAAGCGTGCTCCTCTTCCAACGCGGCTTCTGCCGCCCGCCGCTTGCGCAATTGCCGCTCCCGGGCAACCAGCCCCGCCGCCGCCGACAGCCCGAGAACCACCATCGCCACGACAAGCCCGTTCTGTGCCAACCCGCGGCGCTCGCGATAACTCGCAAGCGTCAGCGTCAAGTTGCGCAGCGGCGCGCCCATTTCGATGCTGTAACTCGAAGCGCTTTCATCGGGTTGAACCGTCGAGCGCGTTGCCAGCACTTTGCCCAACGAATCCTTGAGCACCACCGCCCGCTTTTCGGCAATCCACCACGGCACCTGATGATTGAGCACCAGATCGAGCCCAAACACTGCAACGACTTTCCCGGCCCGACGGTCGTTCAACACGATCGGCGCCACGAACGCGACGGCAGCCCGCCCATCGGCGCGCAAGTACGGCGTTGAGTAGGTCCCGGTCCCCGCTTCCGGGATCAAACCGGTGAAGTGCACCAGATCCGGTTGTAGTCGGCTCGTTTCGCCCGCAGCCGACTGTGGCACGGCGGCGATGAAGGTGTTGGTTTCATCAAGCCAGGCAATGTCGACGATATCGGGCAGGATCAGTGCATACTGGCGCGCCTGTGCGATGAACGTTTGCGGCGTCATATCGCCGTCCGAGATATCCTTGACGAGCCGCAGCAGGCGCGTGCGCTCTGAATCGAACTGAAACTGAAGCGACTGCTCGACCCACAACACGTCGCGGATCAGCTGATGGCGGCTATCGTCGCGCTCGTCCCGGTCGAGCAGCCACAACAGCACGCCCAGCAGCAAAAAGATCAGTGCGATGGCGAGACCCGCACCCAGCGGTGCAACGCGAGTAATCCACGGCTCGGCAAGCGCCCCCTTGGAGCGCAAGGCCGTCTCAAACGCTAAGGGGCGGGTACTGGCCGTGGTCAAACCATTCTCCGCTCGGTGGTGTTCGTTCAGTGGCGCTCTGGGTTCAAAGCATGATCGAGGTCGTAATTTTTGAATGCATCGTTGTCGATTGCGGCAAACCACAATAGCTGGACCTTGCGGCATTTGCGATAAGTGACCGCCATCGAACTGTCACAATGATGCAAGGTGCCGCGGTATCAACCGTGGCCGTGGAAGCGCTTCAACCGGAGTTAATCAACTTGAAAACACGTACATTCGTCAAAGGGTTGCTGGCCGTCGCGCTCGCCCCGCTCGCAAGCCTGAGTGCAGTGGCTCAGGATGCGCCGATTGTCCTGAAGTTCAGCCACGTTGTCTCGATCGACACGCCCAAGGGCAAGGGTGCCGAACGCTTCAAGGAACTTGCCAACAAATACACCGAAGGCAAGGTCAAGGTCGAAGTCTACCCCAACTCGCAGCTCTATAAGGACAAGGAAGAAGTCGAAGCTCTCCAGCTCGGCGCGGTCCAGATGCTGGCCCCGTCGCTCTCGAAATTCGGCCCGCTCGGCGCGAAAGAATTCGAAGCCTTCGACCTTCCCTACATTTTCACCAACAAAGCCGCGTTGCGTAAAGTCACCGACGGCCCGATTGGCAAAGACCTGCTGAAAAAGCTCGACAGCAAAGGCATCATCGGCCTCGCCTTCTGGGACAATGGCTTCAAAATCCTCTCGGCCAACAAGCCGTTGAAGGCCCCCGACGATCTGCTCGGTCTCAAGATGCGCATCCAGTCCTCAAAGGTGTCCGAAGCCCAGATGAAGGCTTTCGGCGCAGTACCACAGGTCATGGCCTTCTCTGAAGTCTATCAGGCCCTCCAGACCGGCGTCGTCGACGGCACCGAAAACCCACCGTCGAACATGTTCACGCAAAAGATGCACGAAGTGCAAAAGCACGCTGTCATCACCAACCACGGCTACCTCGGCTATGCGGTGATCGTGAACAAAGCCTTCTGGGACGGCCTCCCAGCCCCCATCCGCGCCGACCTCGACAAGGCCATGACCGAAGCCACCGCCTATGCCAACGAGATCGCCCAGTCTGAAAACGACCAGTCCCTCGAAGCCATGGTGAAGTCCGGCAAGACCGCGTTCCACACGCCGACCGAAGCCGAAATGAAGGTCTGGATCGAGGCCTCGCGCCCTGTCCATAAGGAAATGACCGCACGCGTCGGCAAAGAGCTGATTGAAGCGATCTATCAGGCCACGAAGTGATCTGATGCCGGTCCGGCGGGGCGCAATCCTCTTCGCCGGACCACCCCTTGTCGATCCTGAACCGGGCAGTCGAGCGTGCTTCGAACATCGCTCTGGCTCGGCCAAGCACTAGCTTTGTCTAATTGTCCCCTTGAAGGGGCAGCTCAAGGGAGAAAACCCGCCCATGTCCTGGCTATCGGCATTCGACAAGCCGGAGTTCGTAGTGATGGCCCTGATGGGTCCGCTGCTGATCCTGCTCGCATACGCGCTTCCGCGAACCTACATCCTAGATCGCTTTGAAGAGATCCTGATTGGCGCGTTGATCGCCATGGCGACCGTGCTGATCTTCGTCGCCGTCGTCCATCGCTATGGGCTCACCGGGTCGATTAATTTGTCCGCATGGGCCAAGGCCAATGGCCTGACCTTTTTGTCCGGTGCCGCGCGCGGCGTTTTCAATTTCCTCAGGGATCTCAACCTCACTTGGGCGCAGGAACTCTGCATCTACATGTTCGTGTGGATGGCTAAATTCGGCGCAGCCTTCGGCGTCCGCCAGGGGATCCACGTCGGCGTCGACGTGTTGATCAACCAGCTGCATGGTCGCTCGCGTGTCCCCGTCGTCTTGTTCGGCCTGCTCTCAGGCGCTCTTTTCACCTACATCGTCGGCTCGCTTGGCCTCCGCTTCGTCTGGCACATCGCCCACACGGACCAGACCTCAGCCGACCTCGAAATCCCGATGTGGCTCGTCTATGTCGCGGTTCCGATCGGCTCCTACATCATGAGCTTCCGCTTCCTTCAGGTTGCCTTCGAATACGCCCGCAGCGGCGACCTCCCCCACCACGATCACGGCCATGTCGACGGCCTCGACGACGAAGTCCAGACCCTGCCGCACGTCCTGCCTTCGGGAGCCAAATCATGAGCACGTCAACGCCAACCCTCGCCCCGGGCCTCGACCCCAAGCATGAGCAGGCGGGAAATTCGACCCTCAGCTTCGCGCTTGTCGCCGTCCCTCTCGCACTGATCGCATTCTGCCTCGCCGCTAAATTCGGCATCATCGAGTTGCCCAATTCGATCCGCGTGACGATGATCTTTTTGCTTCTCGTCTCGTTGATGATGGTCGGCATGCCGATCTCCATCGCGCTCGGCCTAACGGTGCTCGCCTTCCTGTTCACGCTGACCACGGTTCCCATGGACAGCGTGGCGCTCAAACTGTTCACCGGCATTGAAAAGTTCGAGATCATGGCGATCCCGTTCTTTATCTTGGCGGGTAACTTTTTGACTCACGGCGGCGTCGCCCGCCGCATGATCAACTTTGCAACCGCCATGATTGGCCATTGGTATGGCGGTCTCGGCCTAGCAGCTGTGATGGCCTGTGCGCTGTTTGCAGCAGTCTCGGGTTCCTCGCCAGCAACCGTTGTCGCCATCGGTTCGATCGTTTTGCCGGCCATGATCAAGCAGGGCTTCCCCGCCCGCTTCGGTGCCGGCATCGTCACCACGTCGGGCGCGCTCGGCATCCTCATCCCGCCCTCCATCGTGATGGTGATGTATGCGGTCGCAACCTCGGGCATGGTCGTCACCGGACCGACCGGCGAAAAGGTCTCGTCCGCTTCAGTGGGTCAGCTCTTTATGGCTGGCGTCGTTCCAGGCCTGATGCTGGCGTTCCTGCTGGGCTTCACCACCTGGTATCGCGCCCGCAAGTTCGACTATCCGCGCATGCCTAAGGCAACCTTTGCCGAGCGCTGGCATGCCCTGCGCGAAAGCTTCTGGGGCCTGTCGCTGATCGTCGTCGTCATCGGTGGCATCTACTCGGGGGCCTTCACACCCACCGAAGCCGCCGCCATGAGCGCGGTCTACGCCTTCTTCATAGCGGTCTTCATCTACGGCGACATGAAGCTTTCCGACGTGCCCCGCGTTCTGCTCCAGTCGGCGTCACTCTCGGCGATGCTGCTCTACATCATCACCAACGCGGTTCTGTTCTCGTTCTTGATGACGAGCGAGCAGATCCCGCAGACCATGGCGGCCTGGATCAGCACCACCGGCATGACGCAGTGGCAGTTCCTGATTGTCGTCAATCTGCTGTTGCTGCTAGCCGGTAACTTCATGGAGCCATCGTCCATCGTCCTCATCATGGCGCCGATCCTGTTCCCGATCGCCGTCAAGCTCGGCATCGACCCGGTCCACTTCGGCATTCTGATTGTTGTCAATATGGAGGTCGGCATGTGCCACCCCCCGGTCGGCCTCAATCTCTACGTCGCTTCAGGGATCGCCAAGATGGGCATCACCGAACTGACCATTGCCGTCTGGCCATGGCTGCTGACCATGATGGGCTTCCTGATCCTCGTGACCTACGTGCCTGAGATCTCGCTTTGGCTGCCCCGCATGATGGGCATGCTGTAATCGCTCAGGGGCGGGTTAATCCAAATCCGCCCCACCGCTTTGCATTTCCCGTCGAAGTGGTCTAACAACGCCGCTTCACATCAAAGGATCTCGTTCCATGCCGACCATGTCCGACTCGCGCCGCAAGCGCATTCAAGCCCGCCAGAAGAAAGCCCTCAATGCCTTGAAGCGCGCCGCCCGCATCGCCAAGATCGAGCGCAACGCAAAGCCCGCCGAAAAGAAAGCCGCCTGAGCAGCGATTACTCAGCCGCTTTCACCACCTCCGGCACCTCACAGCCCGTGGCGCAGCAGCGCCCGGGCTGTTTCGTTGTCGGTTGCCCCTGATCCAGCACGCCCCGGTCGAGCAAACTCTCGACCAGCGCACGCTTCTCCATCACCGGATAATTCCGCCAGATTTCGCGCTTCATCGCCTCCGGACTTCCGCCCCCGTGTAGCGAAATCGTCGAATACCATCCCCCCTGATGCGAGATCGTCAGGTCCTCGATGAACCGCGCAACCTCGGCCCGCTGCGCGCCTGGAATGTCCGGCCGTCCCGCAAGCACCGCTGCAATCGAAGCCGCCGTTTCCGGGTTATGGTCCTCCTCTGGCCCCGGCAGCGCCACGATCAACCCGCCCGACACGTAGTGCGCGATTCTGTGCATGTCGTAGATCTGCGTTGCAAGCAGCAGCTTACCGATGTTTGAAAACACCGCATCCGGCATGACGTTGCCCGCCGCATCGCGCGTGGCATAAACCGATGCCGCAACCCCGCATGCAAAAAACCCTTCCGTGATCTTGATGAGGTCCACCATCTGCTCGCGGATGTGTCCGTGCTTGTCTGGATCAAGCCCGTTCGCTTCGATCATCAAAGACCCCGCTCCGATCAGCAGATCGCCAAACCCCGCCCGCGCCCCGATGCACGAATGCCGGTGATGCGTCGCATACGCAGTGGTCGCAAACCCCGCCTCCTCCGTCTCGCCGGCCAAAAACACACGCTCGTGCGGCACGAAGACGTTATCGAAATGGACGACGCCCACCGACTGTCCATACTTGGCCGAGAACTTTGCAGCCGCCTCCCCGGGCCTCCCGGCTGGCTTGGCCACAATCGTCACCCCCGGCGCGTCGCACGGCACAGCGCAACACAACGCAAACGCCGCGTCCTCCGCCGTATGCGTCCGGCACGGCATGACGAGAAACTCATGCATGTACGCAGCACCCGTGACGATTGCCTTCGTCCCCGAAATGACAATCCCGCCAGCCCGCCGCTCGACGATCCGCACGTAGGAATCAGCATTGGTCTGCGCCCCTGCCCGCTTTGAGCGATCGCCCTTGGCATCTGTCATCGCAATCCCAAGGACCAGATCGCGGTCCTGCACGTCGTGCATATAGGCCACGAACCGCTGGTGATAGTCCGTCCCATGAACGGCATCCGCCCGATGCGTCGCCTGATACAGCCCGTTGAAGGCATCCTGCACCAGATAGCGCTGCGCACACCCCGACACCCGGCACACCAGCCGCACAGCTTCGAGTTTGTACAACAAGTCGGTCGACGTCTCGTTGATATGAAGGAACCGGTTGATCGTCTTTCCCGACGTCCCCTGCCGCGCCGTCATCAGCGTCTTATGCTCATCCTTCAAAGCGAAATCGTAAGTGATCCCGACGCCCGCAATCCCTGGCGCCAACAAAGGCTCGTCCGCAACGCTGTCCACCCGCCGCCCATTGACGAACACGCGCGGCTGATAGGCCCGCAAGCTCTCGCGATACTCAGCCGCAGACATCATCATGGCGCTCTCCAAATTTCAGTTGTTCGACAATTCAAACAGCGTTAGAATTTTTCGTCAAGCCCTAGTCGGAGCGCTTTCTTCACGGCCACCGGCCGTAGGGGAGCGAGCGACCCGGCGCCAGTGCGCCGCCCTGCCGGAGCGCCACAGCGCGTGAGGCAATAAAGCAAGGGTTCAAAGGGCAAAGCCCTTTGCCTTCACTTCACTGCCCACAGCCCTTCGCCCGAGCCCCCATGCCCACCGCCATCCGCCGCCGCGCTGTCTCCGATTTGAAGCGCACGCTGATCCTCGACGCGGCCCGCGCGGTCTTCGAGGCCGAGGGCCTTGATGGCGCAAGCCTGCGTGGCATCGCAGCGAAAGCTGGCTACACCCCCGCTGCGCTCTATTTCCATTTCGACAGCAAAGAAGCGATCTACGCGGCCGTCTTGGCCGGTTCGCTCGACCGCTTGAACGCCCATGTCGCCTCAAGTATCGCAACCGCCAAAACACCCGCGCAGAGGTTTGCCGCAGCAAGCCTTGCCTGGTTTGGCTACTACGCCCAAAATCCCAACGACCTTGATCTCGGTTTTTATTTGTTCCGCGGTGGCCTCAAACCGCGCGGCTTGGGCCGCGACCATGACGAGGCCTTGAATGCCGCACTGGAAGCCTCCCTTGCACCGATTGCCCAGGCCGCCCGCGACATGGGCGCATCCCCAGACGAAGCCCGTGATACGGTGGCGGGCATCTTCGCCCACGCGACCGGGCTTTTGACCCTCGCCCATACCGGTCGCACCCGTCGGCTGAAGGTCAACCCGATTGCTCTGATGACCCAATACGTAACGGCGCACCTCGCGACCCTTACAGCGCACAGGATCAAATCCAAATGACCGCCGCCCTGATGAACGCCAGCCGCTCATTGCTTGTCATGGTCGACTATCAAGCCCGCCTGCTGCCGGCGATCCACGACGGCGCAGTTGTCATCGCCAATGCCCAGCGTCTGTTGGCCGCCGCAAGCCTCCTGGAAGTGAATGTGATCGTCACCGAGCAAAACCCAAAAGGTATCGGCTCAACGACGGACCAACTCGACATTGCCCATCGCACCGTCATCACCAAGCAGACCTTTGGGTCGTGTGCGACCCCCGACTTCGTAACTGCAATCGGCGACTACCCAGACATCGTGCTGGCTGGCTGTGAAGCGCATGTCTGCGTCACACAAACCGTTCTCGGCCTATTGGAGTTGGGCCGCCGCGTCTTCCTCGTGACCGATGCGACGGGCGCACGCACCCCCGTCAGCAAAGACACAGCCATCGCGCGCATGGCCCGCAACGGTGCCGAAATCGTCACCACCGAAATGGTGATATTCGAATGGCTGCGCTCTAGCGAACATGCCAAATTCAAGGCGGCAATCGCGCTGATCAAATAATAATCCCCGCGAGTCACAAAATTGTTTTCTATCCGCGCAACTGCGGAGAATAAAGTCATTCTGATTCATTTTCGCGCAGTTATCTCGCGTTAATGATATTGCCTTGATATTTTCGCAAATCTGTCATACTTTGCATTCAATCAAATCCCACTTTGTGATCGTCACTGATCAAAAGAGATCATTGGTCCAGCAGGCACGTAAATGTGCCCGCTTTCGCACCGCTGCGTCTTGACTGTCGCACGGCCACCATCACAGAAAGACCCCGTCCCGTGCTGAACGATAGCTCGTCCCAAGAACCCGTCTACAAGGACATTTACCTCCGCGATGAAGCCCCGCCCCACCCTGGCGAAGTGCTGCGCGAAGACATCCTGCCCAGGACCGGCTTGTCGCGCACGGCACTTGCCAAGCGCTTGAAGGTCAGCCCGCGCACGCTGACGAACCTGCTCACCGAAAAATCCCCGATCACGGCAGATATGGCTATCCGCTTGAGCGCGCTACTCGGTCACGGCACGCGCTATTGGCTTGGCCTTCAGATGCAGTACGACATCTGGCTGACCCAACAACCGGTAGCTGATACGATCAAGCCGTTGGACTGGAAACGTGCGCCGATCGCAGCGCCGCGCAAGAAGCCGGTCGCGTTGGGCTATCGCTGAACGCCAATCGGCTGTAAATACCGGTGCTTGGAATAAGCATCCGGTTAAATGATCCCATGACGGCACAGGTCGACACAGTACCCCCCCAGCTGAACTCTAGCCCGGATTCCCCTCCCCCTTGCGGGGAGGGGGTCAAAGAGGCAGCGACCAAATCGGTGCCCAAGTCGGTGCCCAAGAAAACCATCGCCGGTCTGAGCCGTAAGGGCTTGGGCGACGCGCTGGCCGCCATCGGCGTCCCCGATAAACAGCGCCGCATGCGCGTCAACCAGCTTTGGGGCTGGCTTTACGTGCGCGGCGTCACCCGCTTCGACCAGATGACGGACGTCTCCAAAGAGCTGCGTGGCAGACTATCGGACGCCTACACCTTGGACCGTCCCGAAATCGTCTCCGAGCAAGTGTCCATCGACGGCACGCGCAAGTGGCTCATGCGTCTGCCAAAAATCGGCCAAGAGACGCGCGCGCCCGAAATCGAAACGGTCTACATCCCTGAGGCTGATCGCGGCACGTTGTGCATCTCGAGTCAGGTTGGCTGCACGCTCAATTGCTCGTTCTGCCATACCGGCACACAAAAGCTGGTTCGCAACCTCGAAGTCCACGAGATCGTCGGCCAGATCCTGCTCGCCCGCGACCGCATCGGCGATTGGCCCGGTGCCGTACCCCAAGGGGAAACCCGCCTCCTTCCCGACAGCGACCGCAAGATTACCAACATCGTGCTGATGGGCATGGGCGAACCGCTTTATAATTTCGACAATGTCCGTGACGCCATGGACGTCGCGTCCGACGGCGAAGGCCTTTCCGTTTCTAAGCGCCGCATCACGCTATCGACCTCTGGCGTTGTCCCTGAAATCGCGCGCTGGGGTGAAGAATCGGGCACCATGCTGGCCATCAGCCTTCACGCAACCCGCGATGACCTGCGCGACGTGCTGGTGCCGATCAACAAGCGCTACCCGATCGCCCAGTTGCTGTCCGCTTGCCGCGACTATCCCGGCGTCTCGAACGCCCGCCGAATCACGTTTGAATACGTCATGCTTAAAGGCGTCAACGACAGCCCCGCCGACGCCCGCGCGCTCGTCCGCCAGCTGGCAGGCATCCCCGCCAAGATCAATCTGATCCCCTTCAACCCTTGGCCAGGCACCGCATACGAATGCTCCGACTGGGAAACCATCGAGCAGTTCGCCGATATCGTGAACAAGGCCGGTTACGCCAGCCCGGTCCGCACCCCGCGCGGTCGCGACATCCTTGCCGCCTGCGGCCAGTTGCGGTCTGAAAGCGAAAAGCTGCGCGCCAACGAGCGTTTGCCTGCCGCCTCGCCTGAACAGGCAACGTCTCCAGAATCCAACAACCGCTGAAGGCCCCGATATGCTTAATGCCCTCGGCCGAACCGTCGTCGTGGCCTTCGCTTTCATCGTTGCGGCCATTTTTTCAGGAGCCATCGCAATCCGCCTCGGCATGGAGCGAATGACCCACGCGCTCCATAACAACGAAGACGCCGTCGTGACCGTCACGACGTGGGTATGGCAGGGCCTGGGTCTGTCGTTTGCAACGACGCTGCTGCTCGCCCTCGCAGTCGTCATCATCGGCGAAGTGGCGCGGATCCGCTCTGGCCTATTCTACATCGCCGGTGGCGGACTGGCCGTTGCGGCCGCCCCATTGCTGATCGAAGTCCAGCGTCACGGCGGCAACACGGCCAACCTTCCAGCGTTCCTGTGGCAGGTCTTTGCCACCGCAGGTTTTGCTGGCGGCGCACTGTATTGGATGATCGCTGGCCGCAAAGCCTGATCTAACCGGCCAGCATGCCGGAGGCATCATAAACGTCATGCAATAAAGTGCAGCAGACTGATACTTTCAGCGGTGAACCACCGCGCGATCCTCTTTTGCCGTTGATTTGCCGCCGTTTTTGCAGCTAAACCGGCAACACAGGCCGTCTATTGACGAACGTGTCGCTCAGTTGCAGCACGAGCAATTGCAGCGCGAAGAGCGCAGAGGCTAAGATGCAGACAGTAGTGCGCGTATTTGGTGGACTGATCGCGGCAAGCCTTATAGCAGCGCTCGTCAAAGTGCTGCATGTCATTACGCCGATGGAACTCCTGAGCCTGTCGGGCGACGCACTCGTCACGCGATTGATCCGTCTTACCGAGCTGGTCGCGCTGACGGCGACGCATCAAGCCTTCTTTGTCCTGCCGCTCGGTTTGATCGCAGCCATCATTGCCGAGGTTAACCGCATCCGAAACTGGTTCGTCTACGCGTTGATCGGCGCAGCGATTGCGGCCGCCGGCTTCTATGTCCAGGTCACAGGCGAAAGCGTGGTCCGCACTATCGTGAACCCCTATGCAGGGCAAGCCTATGCCATCGAGGGTATCGTTGCCGGTCTCGTCTACTGGCTGATGTCGGGCCGGTTTGCTGGATGGCGGCGTGGCGGCGGCTTGGTCAAAACGCAGCCCTATCCCGTCGGAAAACCGCGCCTCCGCGTCAGCGACATCAGCGAAAACGAAACAAAGACAGCCGGACCGATCTGATCATACCCTCAAGGCCGGACGCACGGTAAATGGTTTCTTAAAAGATTTATGACTAATCAATTGTCTACCGGGTAGCAGCTAAGAATCGGTGCAATTTGAGGTGCTGGTGCATTGCAAAATCTGTGATGCAGTGCGATAAAACTCACCACAGTAAGCGCATAAGTGTTTCGCGCAGTTTCCTTAAATGTCAGGACAAGCCAGCATGGATGGCTCATCGAAACGTATTACTCAATGCTGTGCTGAAGCCGCGACAGGCTACATGGCGGCAGCAACTGCAGCCTACACCGAGCTTGCGTCTTGCGCTCTGGATTTTTGGTGCACCGCGCTTTCAGGTCTCGCCGAGGAAGAAACCAAGCCCGAGCCCCGCGCCTGCCCTGTGGCTGAACCTGCCTTTGGTATGGCGATCGCCGACTGGAACCCCTTGATGTGGTTCGATCCCCGTCGCTTTGATGCTCTTTGGCGGCTGGACTTTATGACGCCGCCAGCAACCGCCATGCTTGCGGTCGCTAATACCGCCCTGCCGTTACGCGGCACGTCGGCCTCCTGGCCAATGGCTAAGGTTATGATTGATTCAGGCATTCCCCGGTCGGTCGCTTGGCCCACCGCTGAAGCCAACGCTGCCGCATTGAGCGCTGCCGACACCGCCGCGAACGGCCTCCGCCGGGTCCTCGCCAAGTTCCACAACGACAACAGTTTTGGCTCATCCACGCAAAACATGACCCCGACCATGATGGCTTTGGCCTTGACCTGCGGCGCCGCATTGGGGCCCGCCCGGATGATGGGTGACTGGTCGTAAAGCCAGGAAAAATACGCAACAATATAAAAAGCCCGCGCACATCCCTTCAGGGTTGGCGCGGGCTTTCTTTTGGTCGTGGAAGCGTTTTACTGCTTCGTGGCCGGTGCGGGAGCCGTCGGTGTTTTAACGGCGGGCACTGCAGCCTTGACGGGCGCAGCAGCTTTTGCAGCAGCGTCGGCTGGTTTCTTCACGGCGACGCCAGCGACTTTGCGGCAATACGGAGCATCGACCTTGCCGGTCTTCGGATCGGCCTTCTTAGGCACGATGTAGCCGCATTCGGCGTTAGCCTTGCAGGCCGTCTCGTCAAGACCCTTACAAGCTGAAGCAGCTTTGGCGGCTGGCTTCTTTGCAGTGGTCGCGGGAACCGTCGTTGCGGCCGGAGCCGAAACAGCAGGCTTCGTCACAACGGGTGCTGCCGGCTTGACGGGAGCAACCGGCGCAGTCGCAGGCGGTTGCTGTGCGTTGGCGGTCATTGCGAACAGGCTGAGGGCAGCCGCGGCAACCACGGCACCCATCCCAAAAGCATGGTTTTTCTTCACGGCATTCATCTCCTGATTTGTTGATTGCCAAGAGCCGTCCTACACCCAATCTCGGTGCCAAAACACGACTGAGTGATGAACGCGTGATAAATGGTGCACAGGCCAGCGCCGCGCGGCAACAATCGCGGCGATGCGCCGACACTATGCGGTCCCGCAAAAATTAAGGCACCCCATCGACGTCGGGCAATCTGATGAGGCGCAGGCGTTGCGAGAAGAAAACCTCAAAAATACAAGCCAAATCAAGTCGTTTCATCCTAGGCGATGCTGCCTGACAGCAGCTGAATGAACCACGCGAAACAGGCCGGGACACAGCATCGAGGTGCGGGTTTCCTGTCCCATAAGCGGGGCAAAATAGTTGCAATGCTGACCGATCCCGGTCTTGACCGCCGCACCGATCACCTGTGGAAAACGCTGCAAATGAGTGCTGCCATGGCCGTTGGCTTGCCGTGCTCCCCCCGTTTGCCGCGCGTACTGATTCGCCCCCCGATCGGCGCGCAGCTGCAGAAAAATCGCCGCAGGAAGGCTTCAGGAAGGCTTGTTGCATAGCGTGACTTGCCTATAGTGCGCCGCGAAACAGGCCACGCCCCATACCCATGGGGCGGCCGGTCCAAAGAACGCTGAACGAACGCTTCTGAACGCAAAGGAACCGCCATGACCACCATCCCGACCCCTCCCGCCGTCGGCAAAGCGGGCCAGATTAAAAAGGTCGTGCTGGCATATTCAGGCGGTCTCGACACGTCGATCATCCTGAAATGGCTGCAGGAAACGTACGACTGCGAAGTCGTCACCTTCACTGCCGATTTGGGTCAGGGCGAGGAACTCGGTCCCGCCCGCAAAAAGGCTGAGATGTTCGGCATCAAGCCTGAAAACATCTTTATCGAAGACCTGCGCGAGGACTTCGTTGCCAACTACGTGTTCCCGATGTTCCGCGCCAACGCCGTGTATGAAGGCGTCTACCTGCTCGGCACCTCGATTGCCCGCCCGCTCATCGCCAAAGCCCAGATCGACATCGCCCGCAAAGTCGGCGCTGACGCGGTTTGTCACGGCGCGACAGGCAAGGGCAACGATCAGGTTCGCTTTGAGCTGAGCTATTATGCCTTGGAACCCGGCATCAAGATCATCGCACCCTGGCGCGAATGGCATTTCAAAGGCCGCGAAGATCTGCTCGAATTCGCCCGCCACAACCAGATCCCGGTCTCCAAGGACAAGGAAGGCGAGTCGCCGTTCTCGGTCGACGCAAACCTCCTGCACTCCTCGTCCGAGGGCAAGGTCCTCGAAGACCCAGCCGTCAAAGCCCCCGAAATGGTCTACCAGCGCACGATCGCGCCAACTGCGGCACCCGATAAGGTGACGACCATCAAGATCGGCTTCATGAAGGGCGACGCCGTCAGCCTGAACGGCAAAGCGCTGTCGCCAGCCACCCTGCTCGCGGCCCTCAACGACTATGGCCGCGACAACGGCATCGGCCGACTCGACCTCGTGGAAAACCGCTTCGTCGGCATGAAGTCTCGCGGCGTCTACGAAACGCCCGGCGGCACGATCCTGCTGGCGGCCCACCGCGCCATCGAAAGCATCACCCTCGACCGAGGCGCAATGCACCTCAAAGACGATATCATGCCGCGATATGCAGCCCTGATCTATAACGGCTTCTGGTTCTCGCCCGAGCGCGAAATGCTCCAGGCCCTGATCGACAAATCGCAAGAGCACGTCGAGGGCGAAGTGACGCTCGAACTCTACAAAGGCAACGTGATCACCATCGGCCGCGAAAGCGCCAAGTCGCTTTATTCGCCCACCCTCGTCACCTTCGAAGACGACAAGGGTGCCTACGACCAAAAGGACGCTGCCGGCTTCATCAAGCTGAACGCCCTGCGCCTGCGCACCCTCGCCGCCCGCAATCGCTGGAGTTGAGGGCTCTGGCCAGATTTCCCTCCCCCGTGCCGGGAAGGGTTAGGGGCAGGGGAAACTCAAGGTTGGGCCGTCCTTTGGAGAGAAGCGCATGAACACACGCCTGGAGCTGGGCCGGATCGCGGGCATTCCGATCTTCCTAGATATGATGTTCCTGCTGATCATTTTCGTGTTCTCCCACAGATACTTCACCAGCGGCGACAGCCAGATCATGTCGGCGGGACTGCTGATCATCGCCGGTATCATCATCTCGATCCTGCTGCATGAGCTTGGCCATGCCTTTGCAGCCCGCGCGTTCAAAACAGGCACTGCCGAAATCGAACTGACAGGCTTGGGCGGCGTCGCCCGTTTCAGTTCGGCCCTGCCGCGCTCGACGCTCGCCCGCGTCGCGATTTTCCTAGCCGGTCCCGCCGTAAACTTGCTCCTCTGGAAGGGCTTTGAACAATTGGCCTACATGGCATCGTCCGCCAACAAGCCGATCGTCCTGTTTGTCGTCCTCCAATTGGCGAGCATCAATTTCTTCCTGATGGCGTTCAACTTGCTGCCAGCCTATCCCCTCGATGGCGGCCACACGCTTGATGCGATCCTTGGCAAGCTGTTCGGCCCGGTCTGGGGCCAGCGGATCGTTGGCATTCTCGGCGTGGTCATCGCATTGCTGATTGCGTTCTTCGCGATCCAGAGCCTGCCGGGCAGCATTTTCCTCTTATTCCTGGCGTACTTCCTGGCCGATTTGAACTGGACGCAATTCCAAGGCGCCGGCGGGTGGGGACGCCGCTAAACCAGAGGCCGGTTTCGAGGGGGAAAGTATGACCAAGCGCCATGTCAATCGAACGTTGCTGACCGTATTCTGGTCGCTTGGCCTCATCCTAGCGGTCGCATTTGCTGCCAAAATGGCAATCCACATTCCAGGCCTGCGCGGCACCCCGCTCGATCCGATTGCCGCCGATGTCTACGTCTATCTGAAAGAAATGGCCCCCGTTTTCATCACGGTCGTCGCAGTGTATTTGGCCAGCGTGTTTCGCAAGCGCTCAAACTTCATTGAGAGCCTTGAGGAGGAATGGCGCAACATCGTCCGCACCAAATCGGCCCTCTATGCCTATTTCGACAAACCCTACCCGACGACCGACGACTACATCGCCGTCTACGCCCGCCTGAGCGAAACGCTCGACACGATGCGCATCGTCTACCGCAACGTCGGCGAAACCAGAGCCCTCGTCGGCCTCTACCCTTATACCCCGCTTCACGACATGCGCCGCGTCCTGCAGGCGATGGACCCCCGCCTGAAATCCAGCGCTTCGCCCGCCGATCGCAAGCTCGCCCAGGATGCCATTCTCCAGAGTTTCGCAGCCTTGCGTGAAAACTTCCTCGAAGAACTCGACTTGGACGAGCCGCAACACCCGTTGCTGATCTCCGGTGGTCGCCGCCTGAAAGCGTCGGGCCATACCCCCAGCGCGTCGGCTCACCAAGCCCGTCAACGCGAAATCCAAAACAAAACCGCCACGCCCAATCCTGAAATCGACGCCTACCTTGGCCGCTTGTACGCAGCCGAAAACGCCCCCGCCAGCAATGTCATCCAGGCCAAAGCGGGGACTGAGGCAAGGTTCAAGTGAGCACAAGTCGTCCCGGTTGCTCAACCGTTATTGCGTCGTGTGGTGCGGGGCCTTGCAGAAAGCAGCCCTCACCGCGCGGGCGTCGTATAAACCGGCTGCGCCCGCATGGAGACCTTCTTCACGGCAAGACGCGGGGCCTCCAGCGCCACATAGGCCGCATTCACCCGCCGCGACATCGCTTGCAGATAGTCGCGGACTTCGACCGGTAGATCGACACTCGCAAACCGGTCGGCGTGATACATCTTGGCAAGCCGCAGATACGCGTGGCGAATGTCGTCCCACTCCGCATCGGCCTTGATCCCAAGCGTCGTATGGGGATCGAACGCCCCTTCAATCGGACGACGCGCCGACAGTCCTGCTGCTGACCCGACCTGTATCAGGCGCACCGATAGGATCGCCGTCCGGGCGATGTAGCGCCGCTCTCCGTTGAACGGCTCGAACTCAAGAAAATGGCTTTCGCCATTCAGCACATCGGCGAATGCGCGCGTTGCAGAAATGATGAACTGGCCGGGCAGAACCTCGCCATCGCTCAGCGTCAACTCGGCTGGAACCGCCGTTTGATGATACGTGTTCGCGCCATTATCGACCTTGTTGCGCTCGAACATGCAAAACTCCGAATGTCTCAAATCAAGACGGCCCACCCGGCGCCGCCCGCCCTGAGACCTGATTTTGCAAGGACCTCGCCAATCACCGACGGTCCTCACGTCGCCCGCCGGAGCGCTATGGCGCGTAAGGCCACCTAAAACACTATTCTTCACGGCCGCAGGCCGTAGGGAGCCCCGCGACCCGGCGCTTATGCGCCGCCCCGCCGGAGCGCCATGGCGCGTGAGGCAAAAAGATCCGGCCGTCGCTCCGCCGTGATGCGTTCAGCCTCCGCCCGCCGCCACGCAGCGATCTTTTTATGATCGCCGTTAAGCAGCACGTCCGGGATCATGATCCCTTCGAACTCGCGCGGCTTGGTGTACTGCGGATATTCCAGCAGCCCGCCTTCGAAGCTCTCTTCGCTGAGCGACCCCTGTGCCCCAAGCACGCCCGGAATGAGCCGTAAACACGCATCCGCCATCACCATCGCCGCCAACTCGCCCCCCGACAGCACATAGTCACCGATCGAAATCTCGCGCATTCCTCTTGAGACGATCACCCTCTCGTCCACACCCTCGAACCGCCCACACAACACGGTCAGCCCCGGCCCCGCCGCAAATTCCCTCGCCAGCTTTTGCGTAAACGGCTCCCCGCGCGGCGACATGTAGATCAGCGGACACTCCTGCGCCCGCGCCGCATCGACCGCCGCCGCGACAACATCCGCGCGCAACACCATCCCCGCCCCGCCGCCCGCCGGTGAATCATCCACCGCCCGGTGCTTACCCAACCCGAAGTCCCGAATCTGGATCGCATCCATTGACCACAACCCAGCCGTCAGCGCCTGGCCTGTCAGCGACACGCCGAGCGGTCCGGGAAACATATCGGGAAACAGCGTCAGCGCCGTCAGCCGCCACGGTGCCCGTCCATCGCTTTCAGGGAAATGAGCCATCGAGTTCCAACGCATTCCCTCTCCCCATGCACTTCACTTGCATGGGGAGAGGGTTAGGGTGAGGGGCGGCAACGAACGCCGACTTTTTCGAGACGAATAAAGTGCCAGTAGTTAAACCCCTTCGACGATCGTTAGGTCCATATGACCCGCGCCCGCCCGGTTCTTCTTCGCCTCGGCATACTCCGGCGAGTTGATGTACCCGAGCGCTGCCTCATAGCTGGGGAACTCCAGCACGACGTTGCGCTGCACGCCGTTGCCTTCGATGATGGTGCACTGTCCACCACGCACCAGCGGCTTGCCGCCGAACTTGTCGAGCGCAACCTTGGTCGCCGCCGAATACTTGGCCCACGCCTCCGGGTTCGTCACGGTCGCATGCGCAATGAGGTAGCCTTTAGCCATCGGTGATCTCTTGGGTTGGAGTTTCAAACGGTAAGCGAACTTAAAATCCCAAGCGCTGCCGCACGCGGATCGGCTGCCTGCGTAATCGGCCGCCCGACAACGATATGATCGGCTCCCGCGTGCATCGCAGCCTCCGGCGTCATCACCCGCGTCTGGTCGCCTACAGCCTCGCCCGCAGGACGTATCCCCGGCGTCACAATCAGAAACCTCGCGCCCGCCTGCGCGCGGATCGCTGCAGCCTCCTGTCCTGACGCGATCACCCCATCGGCACCTGCCGCTTGCGTCAGCCTCGCCCGATGCAGCACCAGTTCGCCCGGCGTCATGCGATGCCCCTGCTCGGCAACATCGTCCGCCGACAAATTCGTCAACACCGTCACCGCCAGAATCTTGAGCGCGCTGCCCCCACGCCCTGCCACCGCCGCGCGGATGCTCCGGCTGTCGTGGCCGTGAATGGTAAGAAAATCGACCCCCATCATGGCCGCGTTGGCAACCGAGCGCTCCATCGTGTTGCCGATATCGAGCAGCTTCATATCGAGGAAAACGCGCTTGCCCTCGCCCTTCAGGGCCCGCGCCAGCTCAAGCCCGCCGGCAAACAACAGTTCGTGCCCGACCTTATAGAACGTGACCGCGTCCCCGATCCGCGCGACGAGTTCGCGAGCCTCGCCCGCTGTCGGCACATCGAGCGCCACAATCAGTTTATCCCGCACACCCCTATCCATGCAGCAAATGCGCCGCCCGCGCGAGTTTCTGAATAACGGTCTTGAACCGCTCTTGCCCGTCTTTGTCGGCCAAGTGCCCGTGGTCGTCGAACGCGGTCGCAGCCCGCCCGACGAGCACTTGGTCTGGCAGCACCACCGCGCCAAGTCCCATTTCCAGCACGTTGCGCACAGCAACCAATCCACGCATTCCGCCAGTCCCTCCCGGCGACGCAGCACCCAAGGCGAACACCCGCGTGGTGTAAACCGCCTTGCCCGCCCCGTCGTCGGAAACCCGGCTGACCCAGTCGAGCGCGTTCTTCAACAGCGGCGAAATCGACGCATTATACTCCGGGCTCGCAATGAAGACGCCGCTATGAACCAGCATCAGCGCCAACAGCTTGCGTGCATTAGGCGGCACGCCCTCAGCCGTCTCCAAGTCGCCGTCGTAGATCGGCATCGGATAATCCGCCAGGTCGGCAAACGTCGACGTGATCCCATTCGCCTCCGCGATCTTTGCCCCCAGGCGAGCCAGCCGCTTATTGAACGAGTCCGTTCGCGCAGAGCCAGAAATGAACAGCAGACGAGGTTCGGTCATGGGGGTCCCACCGGCTATGAAGTTGAGCGTCCATGCTTAGCCCGTGCAGGCGCAGGCGGCTAGAGTGCTTCCGTGGCATGGGACTTGCTGACCACCCCCTCGAAAAGAGATCGTGTCCCAGCAGAGCGAACCGCTGGGTCGAACTATGATTTTGGGGAGTGCAGCATCGTGGGTATCAACTTGTGCGAAGCAACAGCGATCATGTCGCTGAAGCGGACGCAGACCGTAAACGATGAAATCGTCTGCTTAGGACGTCCGGAACTGTTCTTGAGCAGGCGTCAGGCGGGATCGTTGGCGAAAGCCTTTGGTCATTGCTGGTCTGACGAGCAGCTGAACCAGATTTCAGCCGATCGGCATGCGGAAACCTTGTTGAAAGCAATTGGATTAACCAACATCCGCTCGCTGGATGCCTCCGATTACGAAGGCGCTGCAATCATCCACGACTTGAACAAGCCCTTGCCGGACGAGTTGGCGGGAACAACCGATTTCGTCTACGATGGCGGCACCATCGAACACGTTTTCGACGTAGCAACGGCCCTGTCCAACGCAACCCGGCTTTTGCGGGTCGGCGGGACCCTTTTGATCTCCATCGCGGCCAATAACCAGTGCGGCCATGGATTTTATCAGTATTCACCCGAGCTGTTTTATCGCTACCTGGAGGCGAACGGCTTCACGAACGTCAACGTCTATCTCGTCGGCCTGTTGACCCCAGACCGCTGGCGACGCGCGGCCGACCCCAAGGTCTTGGGCCGCCGCGTTCAGTTTTTAACGACCGAACCGACGCAGATGCTGGTGGCGGCCCGCAAATCGGCCGAGGTCTTTCCAGCCGTCGTGCCCCAGCAGTCCGACTATTCCGAATTGAATTGGCGCAAATCCGAGGCGGAACTGTTGGCGGAGCATCAAAGTCGAACGTCGGTCACGGGTCATGCGCGCGCGATTGCCAAAAGCCGCGTCCTGTTGCCCGCCATGTCGATGCTGCGCAATTTCGGCGGTCCCGGTTTTCCCGGCCTGTTCCGCACCAGCGATTTCGCCCCCATGGATCCGTTCGCCACACGCCTTGTGTAGCGTGTCTGACGTTGGGTCTCCCTGTCGAAGCCGACAGGCGGGCGTTACGACAGCGGGTTGACGCGTCTGAGTGTGAGATTGACGCGGCAGCATTCAGCTAACCCATCGCCGAGCGGGACTGGCGAAGTCCCCGCGTGGACCTTGTCGATCCCGTGAAACGCGAGCCGCGAAGCCCCGCCGAGCACCAGCACATCCCCCGATTCCAACCGGAACCGCGACTTGGGGTCGCCACGCTTAAATCCGCCCACATGAAATGTCGCCGCGTCCCCGAGCGAAACCGAAACCACCGGTGCTGCAAAATCCGCTTCGTCCCGGTCCTGATGGCTTCCCATGCGGGCATTGGCACCATAGATATTGATAAGGCAGGCTTCTGGCTCGCCATGATATCCAGCGACGGCCCGCCACAGGGACAGCAGAGCAGGTGGAAACGTCGGCCAAGGCTGACCTGTAACTGGATGGAGAGGCTGGTAACGGTATCCGGCCTTGTCAGACACCCACCCAAGTGTCCCGCAATTCGTCATGGCGACGGAAAACGGTTTGCCCGTTCGCGGCATCACCGGTTGAAACAGCGGCGCGGCCGCAATGATGTCGCACACCTGTGCGCACAGCGCCATTTGAGCATCTTTACTTAAATACTGGCGATGATAGACCAATCCCGAGTGTTCGGGGCTTGCTTCCGGTAGGTTAAGCGGCAACTGCGACACAACGGTTCTCCCAAAAGCGTATAAAACGCGGCTCGACGCCCGTTGCGGCTCCAAAACCACGCTCCTATATAGCGTTACGCTGTACGTTACCGCAAAGGGGACCGCGAGACAGTCGAACCACAAGGCCTCGGAATTCCGGTGCATTTCGCCGGTAGACTGAGCCTTACAATAATGGCTCGTAGGACGCCGCGTTTATGCGGGTCTTGGGCGGTCTGCCAAACAAGAAGGAAGAAGTTCTATGGGAAAAGTTATCGGCATCGACCTTGGGACCACCAACTCATGCGTGGCCGTCATGGAAGGTTCGAAGCCACGCGTGCTTGAGAACGCCGAGGGCGCCAACACCACGCCAAGCATCGTCGCCTTCACCAACGACGACGAGCGTCTCGTCGGCCTGCCAGCCAAGCGCCAGGCGGTGACCAACCCGACCAACACATTTTATGCGATCAAGCGCCTTGTCGGTCGTCGCTTCGACGACCCCGTGCTCGACAAAGACAAGAAGAACGCACCCTACAAGATCGTCAAGGGTCCAAGCGGCGACGCCTGGGTTGAAAGCCACGGCAAAGCCTACTCGCCCCAGCAGATTTCAGCTTTCATACTTCAGAAGATGAAAGAAACCGCCGAAGCCAAGCTCGGCGAAAAGGTCGATCAGGCCGTCATCACGGTGCCCGCCTACTTCAATGACGCCCAGCGTCAGGCAACCAAAGACGCCGGCAAGATTGCAGGCCTCGAAGTCCTGCGCATCATCAACGAGCCGACCGCCGCAGCGCTCGCTTACGGTCTCGACAAGAAAAAAGAATCCAAGACCATCGCAGTCTACGATCTTGGCGGCGGCACGTTCGACGTGTCGATCCTTGAGATCGGCGACGGCGTGTTCGAAGTGAAGTCGACCAACGGCGACACGCATTTGGGCGGTGAAGACTTCGACCAGCGCATCGTCGACTATCTCGCCGCCGAGTTCAAAAAGGAACAGGGCGTCGACCTGACGAAAGACAAGCTTGCCCTTCAGCGTCTCAAGGAAGCCGCTGAAAAGGCGAAGATTGAACTGTCGTCGGCTCAGCAGACCGAAATCAACCTGCCGTTCATCACCGCCGATCAGTCGGGTCCAAAGCATCTGACGATGAAGCTGACGCGCGCCAAGCTCGAAAGCCTCGTCGATGATCTGATCATGAAGACGCGTGGACCCTGCGAACAGGCCATCAAGGACGCAGGCCTCAAAGCAGCCGAAATCGACGAAGTCGTCCTCGTCGGCGGCATGATCCGCATGCCCAAGGTCCAGCAGGTCGTCAAAGAACTGTTTGGCAAAGAGCCCCATAAAGGCGTCAACCCTGATGAAGTCGTCGCCGTTGGCGCGGCCATTCAGGGTGGCGTCCTGAAGGGTGAAGTCAAGGACGTGCTGCTCCTCGACGTGACCCCGCTATCGCTCGGCATCGAAACGCTGGGCGGCGTGTTCACCCGCCTGATCGACCGCAACACCACGATCCCGACCAAGAAGTCTCAGACCTTCTCGACCGCAGAAGACGGCCAGAGCGCGGTGACCATTCGCGTCAGCCAGGGCGAGCGCGAAATGGCGTCTGACAACAAGCTGTTGGGTCAGTTCGACCTCGTCGGCATTCCGCCCGCACCCCGTGGCGTGCCGCAGATCGAAGTCACGTTCGACATTGACGCGAACGGCATCGTCCACGTCAAGGCGACCGACAAGGCAACCGCCAAGGAACAATCGGTCCGCATCCAGGCGGCCGGTGGTCTTTCGGACTCCGAAATCGAGAAAATGGTGAAGGACGCCGAGTTGCACGCCGCCGAAGACAAGGCCAAGCGCGAGCTCGTCGAAGCCCGCAACCAGGCCGAGGCCTTGATCGACTCGACCAAGAAGCAGCTGACGGAAAACAGCTCCAACACCGCCGTCTCAGCCGTCAAGGGCGATGTCGAAAAAGCGATCGCCGAAGCCGAAACGGCTTTGAAGGGCGACAACGTCGAAGAGATTAAGACTGCGACGACGGCCCTTACCCAGGTCGCCATGAAGATCGGCGAAGCCATCTACTCGGCAGCCAAAGCCCACGAGGCTGGCGACGATGAACCCGGCCACAAGTCGGGGTCCGGCGACAACGTCGTCGACGCCGAGTTCGAAGAAGTCAAAGACGACAAGGGCAAAAAGAAATCGGCCTGAACATAAATCGAAGGCCGCGGGTTCTCCTGCGGCCTTTCCTCGTTTCAGACCCCGTCCCCGAAATTCGACGAGAGTTGACCTGCCGCTGAAATAAGCGGCGGCGGCAACCTCCTAACGAAAACTAGAACGGCACCGCGACCACCGAGCCTGTGCTGCAAGTAAATGCGGCGCGTGTTTTTTGGTTCCAGCGGGTGCACCAATCAGAGTCCCATCATGGCGAAGCGCGATTACTACGAAATCCTCGGCGTAAAATCCGGTGCCACCGAACAGGACCTCAAATCGGCTTTCCGCAAGTCCGCCAAGGATTGCCATCCCGATGTGGCGCCCGGTGACAAGGGCGCGGAGCAACGCTTCAAAGAGCTGAACGAAGCCTACGAGGTCTTGAAGGACCCGCAGAAGCGCGCCGCCTACGATCGCTTTGGCCACGCCGCTTTCGACGGCAGCATGGGCAATCGCGGCGGTGGCCAGCCCGGCGGCTTCGGCCCCGACTTCTCCAACAACATGGCCAACATTTTCGACGACCTGTTCGGCGAGTTCATGGGTGGCCGTCAGGGGCAACGCGGCAGAAACGGCAAGGAGCGCGGTGCCGACCTGCGCTACAACCTCGAAATCACCCTGCCCGAAGCTCATTCCGGCAAGAAGGCGCAAATCCGCGTCCCCACCAGCGTCGTGTGCGACACCTGTACGGGGACTGGCGCCAAAACCGGCACCAAACCCAAAACCTGCGCGACCTGCGGCGGCATGGGCAAAGTCCGCGCCACGCAGGGCTTCTTCACCATCGAGCGCACCTGCCCATCGTGCCAGGGTCGCGGCGAAATGATCGACGACCCTTGCGGCAGCTGCCAAGGCGCCGGTCGCGTCATGAAGGAGCGCACGCTGTCGGTCGACATTCCAGCCGGCGTCGAAGACGGCACCCGCATTCGCTTGGCAGGCGAAGGCGAAGCCGGCATGCGCGGTGGCCCCTCGGGCGACCTCTACATTTTCCTCTCGCTCAAGCAGCACGATTTCTTCCAGCGCGACGGGGCCGATATCTTCTGCAAGGTGCCGATCTCCATGACGACGGCGGCGCTCGGCGGCCAGATTGAAGTGCCAACCGTTGAAGGCTCCGCGACCCGCGTAAAGGTCCCCGAGGGCTCCGAAACCGGCAAACAGTTCCGCATCAAAGGCAAGGGCATGCCCGTCCTGCGCTCAAAGGTGTCCGGCGACATGTACATTCAGGTCGAAGTCGAAACGCCAAAGAACCTTACGCGGCGGCAGCGCGAACTGCTCGAAGAGTTCGAGCGCGAAAGCCATAAGGAAACGAGCCCCGAAAGCGCTGGCTTCTTCGCCCGCGTTAAAGACTTCTTCGACGGCAAAGGCACCTGATCGCGACCTTCACTGACGGCAGTCTCTCTTTGCAAGCGTTTGAAGTTGCGCGGTTGCTGCGGGGTGTCATGGAGGCCTCTAGGATGGCAAATCATCCCCCACTGTCGTCGTGGCCGCGGAGGCGGCCACCCACGACACGCATCTGATTGGGTCCTCAAGCCGTCCGCCGCACCGCCGACGCAGTATTCGTCCTGCGCAAGTCCTGACCAGGCGCCGATTGCCAACAATTCCGGTTAAATGTCGTCATGAATTTGAACGCCGCTTTAAGATTGTGGACGTAACGCTGAGCTCTTGCCGTCCTATAACGCCTGTGGAGCGATCGTGAACGCATTGAAGGGACCGCGCCCCAACGAGCAGCGCAAGTTCGGCCGCCGCGCCGTAGCCATCCACGCCACCATTGAGGTCGAATGCCGCACGATCGTGTCTTGCGTCGTGCGCAACCTGTCTGAAGGCGGCGCATTGCTGGAATTGATCGACACGGTGGCATTGCCGCAATCATTCGTCCTGCGCCTGCACAATTCCGACGCCAAAATCCCATGCACGTTAAACCGCACGACCGGCAAAACCCACGGCGTCGTCTTTGAGCCGATCAACGGCGCGGTCGGTGCAGCCGTCTTGCGTGCGGTTCGCGACACGAAAGACGCGATGACCGCCTGAACTGCGGTTTCCCACAAGTTGGCGGCGCTGCCATATCCGTGCATCGTACGTCAGCTAATCATCGCGCAACGCCATTGTCGCACCTGCGAACCAATGGCCGAAGAGCGGGCTCGACACATCCGTGACGGGCCTTGCAATCTTCACGCGCGCCCGTCCCGGCACCGGTACGGCTAAAGGGGAACATCCGGCAATGGAAGAAAAGCTGAAAGAAGCAGCCCTCGAATATCACCGCCTTCCAACTCCGGGAAAGATCTCCGTCACCCCCACCAAGGGGCTGACGAACCAACTCGACCTGTCGCTCGCCTATTCCCCTGGCGTCGCCTATGCCTGCCTCGCGATCAAAGATGATCCCGCCGAAGCCGCAACCCTCACCTCGCGCAACAATCTGGTCGGCGTCATCACCAACGGCACCGCCGTGCTCGGTTTGGGCAACATCGGCCCATTGGCCGCCAAGCCGGTGATGGAAGGCAAGGCCTGCCTTTTCAAGAAATTCTCCGGCATCGACGTGTTCGACATCGAAATTGCCGAAAATGACCCCGACAAGCTGGTCGATATCATCTGCGCGCTTGAGCCGACGTTCGGTGGCATCAACTTGGAGGACATCAAGGCCCCCGAGTGCTTCATCGTCGAAAAAAAGTGCCGGGAACGCATGAAGATCCCCGTCTTCCACGACGACCAGCACGGCACCGCCATCATCGTGGCCGCCGCCATCAAAAATGCCTTGCGCATCGTCGGCAAGGATATCGGTCAGGTCAAACTCGCGGGCTCTGGAGCAGGCGCTGCAGCCCTCGCCTGCATCAACTTGCTCGTCAGCCTCGGCCTCAAGCGCGAAAACGTTTTCATCTCCGACATCAAGGGCGTGGTCTACGAAGGCCGCACGGAATTGATGGACGAGTACAAGGCGATCTACGCCCAGCCAACTTCTGCGCGCACGCTGGCTGAAATCCTGGTCGGTGCAGACATTTTCCTTGGCCTGTCCGCCGGTGGCATCCTGAAACCCGAAATGCTCGTCGCGATGGCCGAAAAGCCGATCGTCATGGCGCTCGCCAATCCCGAACCCGAAATCCGCCCCGAACTCGCCAAGAAAGTCCGCCCGGAGGCCATCATCTGTACCGGTCGGTCGGACTACCCCAATCAGGTCAACAACGTCCTGTGCTTCCCGTTTATCTTCCGTGGCGCCTTGGACGCGGGTGCGTCGAGCATCACCGAGGAAATGAAACGCGCAGCCGTCGACGCCATCGCCGAACTGGCTCGCGCTGAAAGCTCCGAAGTGGTCGCCAACGCCTATGGCTCGGAGGACCTCACCTTCGGCCCCGAATACATCATCCCCAAGCCGTTCGACCCGCGCCTCATCGAACTCATCGCCCCAGCGGTCGCAAAAGCCGCCATGGAATCGGGCGTCGCAACCCGCCCCATCGCCGATCTCGAAGCCTATCGCGAAAGTCTTGGCCGCTTTGTCTACCACTCCGGCCCCAGCATGAAGCCCATCGTCGATGCGGCCAAGCGCGAGAAAAAGCGCATCATCTTTGCCGAAGGCGAGGACGAGCGCGTCCTCCGCGCGGCCCAGACCGCAGTCGATGAAGGTATCGCCTTCCCCGTCCTGATCGGACGCCCCTACGTCATCCAGACCCGTATCCAGTCGCTCGGCCTGCGCCTGAAGCCCGATGTGGACATCGAAATCGTCCACGGCGTCAGCCATCACCAACACCAGGACGTCGAGCGCGAGTATTACCAACTCATGCGCCGCCGTGGCGTCACGCCGTCAATGTCGCGCGAGGAGATGCGCTCGCGCACCACGTTGATCGCGGCCATGTACCTGCGTCGCGGCTACGTGGATGCGATGCTGTGCGGCTTGACCGGCACCTACGCCGAACACCTGCGGTACGTCCGCGATGCCATCGGCACCCGCCCCGGCAACACGACACTCGCCGCCATGAACATGCTGATGCTGCCGGACCGCCGCCTGTTCATCTGCGACACCTACGTCAACCGCCAGCCGGGCGTCGCCGAGATCGTCGAAATGACGCTTCTGGCCGCCGCCGAAGTCCGCCGGTTCGGTCTAGTCCCCAGCGTTGCCCTGCTGTCCCATTCGAGCTTCGGCAGCTCCGACCATTGGGACGCCCAGGTCATGCGCGACGCCCTCGTTCGCCTGATGGAAGTCGCCCCCGACTTGGAAGTCGAAGGCGAAATGCGCGGCGACGCGGCGCTCTCCAAACACATCCTGGACAAGATGATGCCGGACTCGCGCCTGAAGCGCGAGGCAAACCTCCTGATCATGCCGAGCGTCGATGCCGCAAACATCGCCTATTCGTTGCTGCGGGTTGCCGCCTCCAACGACATCACCGTTGGCCCGATGTTGCTGGGCACCGCCAAACCCGCCCATATTCTCGAGCCGACAGCCACCGTCCGCCGCATTGTCAACATGACGGCGCTCGCCGCCGCCGAGGCGGGCATTAGAGCCTGATCGTTTGAGATGGAAGCACTTGCGGGCACCGAGAACGTGAATCAGTCTATATAAACAAGAACCTAGAGCACGTTCACCCGATGAGTTTGATTCAATCAAGAGCGAACGTGCTCTAGCCGCCCGGCGTAATTGAATTCAGGCGAGCGCCTTGATGTCGACGAGCGCGAGATTGCCCGGCACGATGGTGATCGGGATCGGGAACGACCCGGCCTGCTTGCCAACCGCCAGCGATGCGACCAGCGGGCCCGGTCCTTTGACGTCGGTCGAAGCGCCCAGCACCATGATGGCGATGTCGTCGTCCTCGTTGATGGCCGCCACGATCTGTTCGGCCTTGGCCCCCTCGCGGATCGCCTCTTCTGTGACGACATCCTCGAAACCGGCCTGATTGAGTTTGCGGCGGAACAGGCGGAAGAGCGCTTTGGCCGTCGCCGTCTCTTCTTCGATCTGCCGTTCGCGCACGCCCACCCAATGGGTGAACTCGGCGGGCTCGATCACATACAGCATGACAATAATCCCAGACGACCGCTGCACACGGCTCGCGGCGTAGTACAGGGCGCTTTCGACCTCGGTGCTGTCGTCGACAATCAGCAGAAACTTGCGCAGGTGGCCCGCTTCAAACGATCGCCGTGGTTTCATGGCTAGGTTCCGGTTAGAGCCTCTGCGTGCTAAACAAGCAAACGGCCTGGATGCTGCCACTTCCCCCGCAGCGACACAACAGCGATTGTAAACCACTGTCATCCCGGACAAGCTTCGCGTCTTCAGCGAAGCGCCGGTCCGGGATGACAGTAAGTCCCAAACATCGGGTGCGTTCGGAAGGGTGTCCCACTCTTAGCTCCGGATCAACCCCATGATGTCCTTGACCTCTGCCATCACCGGCTGGGCAATCGCCCGCGCCCGTGCCGACCCGTCGGCCAAAATCCGGTCAATTTCCACCGGATCGGCCATCAGCCGCGCCGTCTCCGCCGCAATCGGCCCGACCTTGGCACTCGCAACGTCGGCCAGTGCCTTTTTGAACGCCGAGAACTGCTGCCCGCCAAACTCCGCCAGCACCTGATCCCGCGTCGTCCCTTCCAGGGCTGCATAAATCCCGACAAGGTTTTCAGCCTCTGGCCGCCCAGCCAAACCCGCAGCCTCGGACGGAATCCCGTCCGCATCGGTCTTGGCCTTCTGGATCTTCTTGGCGATCGCATCCGCATCGTCCGTCAGATTGATCCGCGACAGATCCGAAGGGTCCGACTTGGACATCTTCGACGATCCATCCCGCAGGCTCATGACCCGCGTCGCAGGCCCTGTGATGACGGGGTCGGGCTGCGGGAAGAAAATCCCGTCGCCATAGCCGTGCTCGACGATCTCGGCTTTGAAGTCGTTGTTGAATTTTGCCGCGATATCGCGCGCCAATTCAAGGTGCTGCTTTTGATCCTCGCCCACCGGCACATGCGTTGCCCGGTACACGAGAATGTCTGCCGCCATCAGGTTGGGATAGGCATACAGCCCCACGGAGGCGCGCTGCTTGTCCTTGCCAGCCTTGTCCTTGAACTGGGTCATGCGGTCCAGCCATCCAAGCCGCGCCACGCAATTGAAAATCCACCCCAGTTCGGCATGCTCGGCGACTTGGCTCTGGTTGAACAGGATGGATCGCTTCGGGTCGAGCCCCGCCGCCATATACGCAGCCGTCACCAGCCGGATCGACTTGCGCAGTTCCTTGGGGTCCTGCGCCACCGTGATGGCGTGAAGATCGACCACGCAATACAGACATTCATGGCTCTTCTGCAGCGCGATCCACTGCAGCATTGCACCCAGATAGTTGCCCAGATGCAAAGCCCCCGTCGGCTGCATCCCCGAAAAAACCCGTGGCGTCAGTGGTAGCGCGGTCATGGCATATCCCTGTAGAACGAAGGGCGGTTATGACTCGGGCAGCAGGCGCGCGCAAGCTCAACACCCCCTCCAACGTCATGGCCGCGAAGGCGGCCATCCACGACAACTGAAGGCATGTGAGGCAGTGAGATCATTGAATGCGCAAATGGCTTGTCAACTTTTCGCCTTAATTCAAAATCGTCGAAAAATCAGCGTGTTTTGAGCAGTTCCAAATTTGCTCATGAAAGCAAGCGCTTAAAGCGGGATCATGGATTTTAAATTGAATGTATGCCCTAGCCATTGCTTTGACCCGAATCGAATGGCATTAAGGTTTTGTTCACTGATTCGAACTAAAAAAGATGACGACCGCCGCCTGTTGCATTCTGCTGATCAATGGGTTACCGATCACTTGCAATGAGAGAACCCATTAATGCGTCGGAAATTTGCGTACGTGTGCTCGAACAAACTCAAGCCTTCCGTTCCGCTTCCGCGTGTAACGTCGAACTGACACCATGTGCCGCTCCTATTTCTGCCGAGTAGGGTGGTCCTACTCGCCCGAAGGACACTCCGTGCGTCCCTCCTGCGGCTGGGGCAGAGGGTTGTCTTTCGGAATAGGGCGGCGATCGCCAATTCTCAGCAATGGCTGATTCGTATAATCTGGGCAAGCACTCAGCCTGACTGATTGCCAATTAATTGCGGGCCACCGCCTACATCTCCCCATCCCCGCCCGACTTCGCGCCCTTCTTCCGCCGCAGCCCCTTGAGCTGCGCTAGCGTGAAAATCCCGGTCCCGAACACGAACACCACGTAACTGGCAAGCCCCGCCGACACGAGCGCCCCAAGCGCCGCCACCCGCACCCAGATCAAATTCGACCGGTCGAGCCACGGGCTCAGCGCACCGCTGAGGTAATACAGCACGGCCCCCATCAGCACACTCGACAGGATGATCATCGGCAATGTCCGCATCAGCCGGGCATCGAAAATGAACTCGCCGCGCTGCCGCAGCGTCCACCACAGCTGCAGCGCGTTAATCCAGCCAGCCGTCGTCGTCGCGATGGCAATCCCTAAATGCGGCATCCACCCTTGCGACTTGAAATAGTAAAATAATGCGACCGACAGGACGACGTTTACGATCATGTTGACCGTCGCGTAATACATCGGCGTCTTCGTGTCCTCGCGCGCGAAATACGCAGGCGACAGCACGCGGGCGAGGACGAACGATGGCAGCCCCACGGCAAACGCCGCGAGCGCCCAAGCGGTCGGCTCGGTCGAAGCGGGCACGAACGCCCCGCGCTCGAACAGCACGGAAATGATCGGCGTCGGCACCACGGCCAGTGCGACGGCGGCTGGCAGTGTCAACAGCAGCGCAAACTCCGTTGACCGGTTCTGGCTTTCAGCCACCGCCGCAAGATTGCCCGCCTTCAGTTGCTTGGCGACATCGGGCAACAGCACGACGCCGACCGCAATGCCGACAATTCCAAGCGGCAATTGATACAACCGGTCTGCGTAATAAAGATACGACACCGCGCCGTCCTGCAGCGACGCAATCGAGGTCCCGACCGCGATGTTGATTTGCGTCACCCCGCCAGCGATCAGCGCCGGCACGCCCAGCTGCACCAGCCGCTTAAGCTCCGGCGTATAAACCGGCCAGCGTATCGCCAGCTTCATGCCCGACCGCCGCGCATCCCGTGCAATCATCGCCAACTGAATGACGCCTGCAACCGTCACGGCAATGGCGAGCACCAGCCCGGCTTCCGGCGTCTGGCTCAGCCCCATCGCATAGGCAGCCCCGATCGCGATGGTCAGCACGACGTTGAGCAGGATCTGCGCCGCCGACGCTGCCGCAAAATTCCCGATGGCCGATAACACGCCCGCATACAGCGCCATCAGCGACATGCACAGCAGATAAGGGAACGCGATCCGGGCAAACAGCACGGACATGTCGAACTTTTCCGGGTTGTCGAGATAGCCCGGCGCCAGCGCCATCATCAGCCACGGCATCCCGCCGATCGCGACCACCGAAAACAGCACCAGCACATACGTAAGGCCCGCCAGCGCGTCTTCGGCAAACCGCTTGGCAGCGGGCCGGCCCTCGCCTTCAAGCGTCTTGGCAAACAACGGTACGAACGCTGAATTGAAAGCGCCTTCGGCAAACAATCGCCGGAACAGATTTGGCAACCGGAACGCAACGAAGAAGGCATCCGCGACGACCCCGGTGCCGAGCACGGCCGCAATGAGGATGTCGCGGATGAATCCGAGCACGCGGCTGATCATGGTCAGCCCGCCGACGGTCGCAAAAGAGCGGTAAAGGTTCATGCCCGCGAGGTAGCCGACGCCGGTCGGCAGAGCAAGTGTTGCTGCGGGCACATTACACGTTTAAGGCCGATCACGGCAGATCGTTTGAAACAATTCCCGCGCCGACCCGTATCCCCAACTGGACATATTCAAGCCGCCGGGACCTGAACTTAAGTTGAGATGCCTTAGGAGCGGAGCGGGGGTAGCATGCGATAGTGATTGACGAAATGGCTTTTCCAGGCGACCTTGGTTGCAGCTTCACGGTTGAGATTTCACTTTAAGATCAAACGTGTGCTCTTTTGTCCCTGCGAAAACCCTGGCGCAGAGTAAGCCAATCGCCTAAGTGGACACCTGACGTGATTTATGCTGCAGTGCAACAATACGAATGACGCACTGATAGCGAGCCTGAATTCAGCCGCCGCGCGCTGGCGTAGAAGCTGACTGGCGTAGAAGCTGAAACGACACGTTGCCGAAAAGATCGGCAGCGGAAACGACACCAAGGTTGCAACTGCGACGTCCATGGCCAAAAGCATGATGTCGCCGCAACTAACGTCCGATTCGTGTTGCCCGATGCAGCCGAAATCACGGAAGCATTATCTAATTCGGCAAAGCATTCATCTTTGCCAGTTATGACGCGTTTGTCGTCCCTTGAATGACCCACTACGGCTAGTTAGGTCTCTGATATCAAGTAACCTAACGATAAAAACTGAAATGACCACGAGGTAGCGTAATGTCTGAGCACGAGCCGATCAACCATCAAGAGAATTTGGTGGAGTTCGAACACCATCGTCTCAACGCAGATCAGACGCCGCGCCCGGCCCGGACCACCGGCAGCGTCGTCAAGAGCGGAATCAAGGGCGCTGCCATGTCGATCGCAAAGAAGTTGGATGGTGCGACCCGCACGTCACGCGTTTCGACACTCCCAGCACCCCGGAAAACACCATCCTTCAAAGACCACACGCTGTTCCAGTCGATGCAGAAGTATCGACTGATCGGCGACACGGTCGGCTTGGTCGATCCGTTCTTCAAGGAACATGAAGCCCGCCTCGGCGCGACAACGCAGATGGACGGCAAGACCCTGATTAACTTCGGGTCGTATGACTATCTCGGCCTCAATCAAGCCCCCAGCGTCGGAGCTGCCGCCAAGGCTGCAATCGATCAGTACGGCACGTCCGTTTCAGCCAGCCGCGTCGTGGCTGGCGAGCGTCCGCTGCATCGCGCTCTCGAAACCGGCCTTGCCGAGTTCTACGGCACCCAAGATTGCGTTGTGTTCGTGTCTGGACACGCCACCAACGTGTCGACCATCGGCACATTGATGAGCGCTGGCGACCTGATCATTCACGACGAACTCGTCCACAACAGCGCCCTCGTCGGTGCCAAGTTGTCCGGCGCGACGACGAAAAGCTTTGCGCACAACAACATGGACGCGCTCCAGCGCCTCCTCGTTGAGATGCGCAGCGACTACCGCAACGTCATGATCGTCGTCGAAGGCTTCTACTCGATGGACGGCGATATGCCGGACCTTCCACGCCTCGTCGAACTGAAAAAGCGCTTTGGCGCTTGGCTCATGGTCGATGAAGCCCACTCCTTGGGTGTCCTCGGCAAGACGGGCCGCGGCATCGCCGAACATTACGGTGTCCCATCGAACGACATCGACATCTGGATGGGTACGCTCAGCAAGACCCTCGGCAGCTGCGGCGGTTACATCTGTGGCAGCAAGGAACTGATCGCGATTCTGAAGTTCCAGGCTCCCGGCTTCGTCTACTCGGTCGGCATGCCAGCACCCGCAGCCGCAGCAGCACTCGCGGCACTTGAGCTGCTCAAAGCAGAACCCGAACGCGTCGCTCGCATCAAAGCCAACGGCGACCTTTTCCTCGCCGAGGCGAAGGCCGCTGGTCTCGATGTCGGCACCAGCATCGGTTATGCGGTGGTTCCCGTCATCGTCGGCGATGGTATCAAAGCCGTCAAAATGACCGAACGTCTTCTGGCCCGCGGCGTCAACGCGCTGCCAATCATGTATCCAGCCGTGCCGATGAAGGCAGCGCGCCTTCGCTTCTTCATCACCTCGGAGCACACCGCGGAGCAGATCAAGCAGGCGGTGAAGATCACAAAGGAAGAACTCAAGATCGTCTCGAGCCTCGGCGGCGTCTTCAAACGCACCCCCAAAGCTCAGCCGGTCTAACCCTGGCCCGCACTATTATTGATTGTCGATTAAAGACCTCGCGGCCCGGTTCACCCCGGGCCGCTTTGCGTTGTCGGCAAGGATCAAGAGCCAGCGACGGCCAGCCGCGTCCTCTGATGGCAGACACTCAGGGAACAAACCCGAACGAAGCGCGTTTCGATGCCACAAGGCCGTCGCGATCGCAGCGCGGTCGTGTTCTGTGCCGGAGCGCTACCGATGAAACTGTTCAAGTGTCAGAGTTGCTCGAACCTGCTCTACTTCGAGAATCGAACCTGCCAGTGTTGCGGATCGACGACGGGCTACATCCCCCGCCTCGAAGTATTGAGCGCAGTCGAACCCGCCGGTTCAAACTGGATCGCACGCGCCGACCCAGGCCAGCTCTACCGGTTTTGCGCCAATTGGGAGCGACACGCCTGCAACTGGCTCACGGAAGTCGGCAGCGCAACGCCCTACTGCCGGGCCTGTCAGCACAATCGTACGATTCCCAACGTCTCCAATCCAGCGCACCACGCCATGTGGATCGCTATGGAGCGGGCCAAGCGGCGCCTCTTCTACTCCCTGATGAAGCTGGCCTTGCCATTGCCCCTGCCGGGTAACCCAGGGGTCCAGGCGCTGGAATTCGAGTTCCTCACGGACGAGCCCGGCAAGAAGGTCATGACGGGCCACGAGAATGGCGTGATCACGATCTCGCTGCGCGAAGCAGACGATGCCGAGCGCGAGAGGTTGCGCCGCGGCATGGGTGAGCCTTACCGCACGTTGCTGGGCCACTTCCGCCATGAATCGGGTCACTTCTATTGGGACGCTTTAGTGCAAAACGGCGGTCATATCGACGGCTTCCGCGCCATGTTTGGCGACGACCGCCAGATCTATGACGACAAACTCAAGAGCTACTATGCGAGCGGGCCGCTCAAAAACTGGCAGCAGAGTTTCGTCAGCGCCTACGCCACCATGCATCCATGGGAGGATTTTGCCGAAACCTGGGCCCATTACCTCCACATCGTCGATACCCTTGAAATGGCCTACGCTTTCGGCATGACCCTTTCGCCCCGCTTGGCTCACGATGAAGCGCTGGACGCAAACATCCAAACCAATCCCTATCGGGCGGAAACAATCGAGGAACTGATTGATGCCTGGCTGCCGGTATCGTTTGCCGCCAACAATCTGAACCGCACCATGGGCCAGCCCGACCTCTATCCGTTCATCATCTCAAAGCCGGTCATCGAAAAGTTGGGCTACATCCACCACCTGATCCGCAATCAAGTGGCAAACACCTGCCGCGAAATCGGAGCCAAGCCGCGAACCTGTCTAACGCAGCCGCCGCAGACTCGGCGCGCGTCCTGACGTGTGGTGGCAACTTTTGTTGCGCGCTGCACAAACTCTAATCAAACCAACGCCACCGCAAATCGCGTGTGATACCTCAAGTCATTATTTTATCGCACAAATAGTCGGAAATTTTTTGTCTGGCACGCTTCTTGTTAACTGACCTGTTAGGACCAAGTGCGTCCATGTAAAACCGGACAGGACGGCATGAGCGGCCAAGATTTCACTGACGAACAGAAGCGTTACCTTGAGGGGTTTGTATCCGGCGTCCAGGCGACCAGGGTCGCTTCCGGATTGAAGCCGCTCGGCGGCTTAGCGGGCAGCGGACCGGGGAATCGCACAAGTGAATCCGTCGGTCCCGATGCGGCCAACCTCAAAGCGATGGCTCGCGTCGAGGCCGCTGGCAAAAAACTCGTCGACCAGGAAAAATGGAAGCGCGACGACCCCCCGTTCGAAGCCTACGCCCGCCTGAAACGCGAAGCCTTGGCTGGCAGCGCGCCCAAGCCCGCCGACAATTTCCGCTGGCGTTTCCATGGCCTGTTCTACGTGGCACCGGCCCAGGACAGCTACATGGTCCGCGTCCGCATACCCAACGGCATCCTGACCCACTGGCAGTTCCGCGCCGTGGCCGATCTTGCCCGCAAATGCGGCGGCGACTACACCCACGTCACGACGCGCGGCGGCCTCCAGTTCCGCGAAATCAAACCCGAACATGCCCCCGAAGTCGCCGAAACCCTGATGGAAATCGGCTTGATTTCGCGAGGCGCTGGGGCAGACAACATCCGCAACGTCACGGGCTCTGCGACCGCTGGCATCGACCCGCAGGAACTGCTCGATACCCGCCCTTATGCACGCGCTTGGCATCACCACATCCTGAACGAACGAGCAATGTACGGCCTGCCGCGCAAGTTCAATGTCTCCTTCGACGGCGGCGGCGCAATCCCGTCGTTGGAAGACACCAACGACATCGCATTCACCGCCGTGACGGTGGCCGAAGGTGCCGGTGAGGGGATCGAACCCGGCGTTTACTTCCGCTTAGGGCTCGGCGGCATTTCCGGCCACAAAGACCTAGCCCGCCCCACCGGCGTCTATGTCAAACCCGGCGACACCACCACCGTTGCCGATGCCATCGTCCGCGTCTTCACCGACCACGGCGACCGCACCAATCGCGCCAGGGCCCGTCTTAAATATGTTCTCGATGCGATGGGTTTCGACACGTTCCTTGGCCACATCGAAGCCAAACTCGGCCACAAGCTGACGCGGATCGGCAATGCCCACGTCTCAGAGCCGCCGCGTCAAGATCGCAAAGCTCACGTCGGCATCCATCCCCAAAAGCAACCTGGCCTTGTTTGGGTCGGCGTGGTGCTGCCGGTTGGTCGAATGACGGTCGCCCAGATGCACGCGCTCGCCGATTTGGCCCACGCCTACGGAGACGGCGATATCCGCCTCACCGTTTGGCAAAACCTCATCGTCTCCGGCGTCCATGAGTCCAAAGCCTCCGAACTCGAAGCCGACCTGAACGCTATCGGCCTCGCAGCACACGCCAGCAGCGTCCGCGCCGGCCTCGTCGCCTGCACAGGCAGCACCGGTTGCAAGTTCGCCGCCGCCAACACCAAGGGCACCGCCGTGGCCATCGCCGATTGGGTCGACAGCCGCAACGTTGCCATCGACGGCCCAATCAACATCCACTTGACGGGCTGCCATCATTCTTGCGCCCAACACTACATCGGCGACATCGGCATGATCGCTGCCCGCGTCCCCGTGACACCCGAAAGCGACGAAACCGTCGACGGCTTCCACGTTCACGTCGGCGGCGGCTTTGGCCCCGATGGCGGCATGGCCCGCGAACTCTTCCGCGACGTGAAAGTCGAGGACTGTCCCCCGCTGGTCGAGGTCATGCTCAAGGCCTATCTCGCCAACCGCACCGGCCCCGAGGAAACGTTCCTCGCCTTCTCGCGCCGTCATGAGCCCGATGCGCTGCGCACTCTGATCGACGCACAAGGACAAGCGGCATGACCGTCCAGGACATCAAACCACCAGCTAGCGGCCAGCCCGTCCCGATCCTGCCCGACAACGCGCCGTTCCCGCCCGATCAACGCGCTTGGCTGAATGGCTTTTTCGCGGGCCTCCTTTCGGTCGAAGCCAACCCCGGCATCATGCCGCTGACGGGCACCTTGCCTGCGACTGCGGGTCTAGCGCTGGCAGCAGAAGACGACGCAGCCCCCTGGCATGACCCGGCTATGGCCATCGACGAGCGCATGACGCTTGCCGCCGATAAACCCGTGAAGCGCCGCCTGTTTGCCGCCATGGCCCAACAGGATTGCGGCCAGTGCGGCTACCTTTGCGAAACCTATGCCGACGCCCTCGCCTCCGGTGTCGAAACCAAGCTCAACCTCTGCGCACCCGGCGGCAAAGAAACCAGCCGTATGGTCAAAAAGCTGCTGGAGCAAACCCCGTCGGCTGCCATTGAGGCAACTTCTGCCCCGGTTGCTGCCGTCCGCAAAGAACTCGGCAAACCCGGCTATGTCCGCGACCTCCCCGTCGAAGCGAAATTCCTGTCCGCCACTCGCATCACGAGCGAGGCCAGCGAAAAAGACGCCCGCCACGTGGTGTTCGATATCTCGCAAAGCGGGATCGACTACGTCCCCGGCGACAGCTTTGGCCTTCTCCCAACGAATGACCCGGCTCTCGTCGATGCCATCCTCGCTGCCATGCGCGCACCCGCCGATTTTCCAATCCAAGGCGGCAAAACCTTCCGCGACGCCCTGATCGAAGATTACGCGCTGGGCGCGGCCCCCGACATGCTGTTTGAACTGGTCAGCTACATGGTCGGCGGCAACCGTCGCGTGAAGGCCAAAGCCCTCGCCAAAGGCCTCGATCCCGAAGGCGACGCGGCAAGTCTGGACGTGCTTGCCGTGCTGGAAAAATTCGGCCCCCTCCACCCGGACCCCGAAGCCTTCCTCGAATGCTTGGAGCCGCTCCAGCCGCGCCTCTATTCGATCTCGTCGTCGCCGCTTGCAACGCCCGGCCAACTCCACCTCACGGTCGATGCGGTCCGCTATCAATCCGGCAACCGCAAGCGCCTGGGCGTTGCCTCAACTTTCTTAGCAGACCGCCTCGCCCCGAATTCACCCGTTAAAGTCTATGTCCAAAAAGCCCACGGCTTCGCCCTACCCGCCGACCCGTTGACCCCCATCATCATGGTTGGCCCCGGCACCGGCATCGCCCCGTTCCGATCGTTCCTCTGGCACCGCGAAGCCGTGCGCGCGCAAGGCACCTCCGTCGGCAAATCCTGGTTGTTCTTCGGCCACCAGCGCGAAGCAACCGACTTTTTCTACCGCCACGAGTGGGAACAACTCTCAGCGACCGGCGCTCTGACGACCCTGACGACGGCATGGTCCCGCGACGGTGAAGCCAAAGTCTATGTCCAAGAACGGATGCGCGAAAACGGCCCCCAGCTATGGCAATGGCTGAAATCCGGCGCTCATTTCTACATTTGCGGCGATGCCAAACGCATGGCCAAGGACGTCGAGGCGGCCCTCGTCGATGTTGCCGCCGACCACGGCTCCATGAGTCAGGCAGGCGCCAAAGACTTCATCGCCGAACTCAAAGCCACCGCCCGCTACCAAGCCGACGTCTATTGACGCGGCAGAGGGCAACAGGTCTTTGTGCGTCCGTCAATGCTTGTGCCCGGCGTGGGCGGCTTTGGCCTTCAGCGCCGCTGTCGCCTGACCGACCCGGTAGGCAATGACCAGCGCCAAAGGCCACATGAGCAGATTGATGATGAGCGCCGTCGTGATAACGGGCCGCGACGCGCTGCTATCCCCACCCGCCTGCAGCGCTAACGCCGCAGCATTTAATGTTACGAGTAAACCAGCGACGCTGAAATAGACGATCCGAGACATCAACATTGTTGGCTCCAAATAACGAATTCGATTTATCCAAACAGCCCGCTAAGGTAGGCCTGCGTCGTCGGATGTTGGGGCGAAATGAAAATTTGTGACGCGTCGCCCTGCTCGATCAGCGACCCGAGGTGAAACACGGCCACGCGCTGCGACACCCGAGCGGCCTGCTGCATATTGTGCGTGATGATGACGATGGCATAGGCCTTGCGCAGTTCGTCTATCAAGTCTTCTAGCTTGGCCGTCGCGAGCGGATCGAGGGCCGAGGCCGGCTCATCCATTAAAATCACTTCCGGATTGGTTGCGATGGCCCGCGCCACACAGAGCCGCTGCTGTTGCCCGCCAGACAGATCGGTTCCCGCCTCGTCCAGCCGGTCTTTGACTTCATCCCAAAGCCCGACGCGTCGCAGGCAGGTCTCGACCAGGGCGTCTGTCTCTTGCCGGGTCTGCACGAGCCCATGAATTCGCGGCCCATAGGCAATGTTGGTGTAGACCGACCACGGAAAAGGGTTTGGCTTTTGCGCCACCCAACCAAATCGTCGCCGCATCAGGGGGGGATCGAGCCCAGGGGCATTGATATCCCCGCCCGCAAGCAAAATACGCCCGGTCATCCGCGCGCCTGGAACTTCGTCGTTGGAACGATTGATACAGCGCAGCAACGTCGTTTTCCCGCATCCAGATGGGCCTATGAACGCCGTCACTTCCCGATCGTAGATGTCGATTGAAATGTCTTTGAGAGCCTGTTTGGGCCCATACCAGAAGCTGACGTCTTGAACCTGGACCTTCGCGTCATTGAGCGCGTTATGGTGCGGGCGGCCACCCAGATGGACGCCAAACTCTATCTGCTTAGAAGCGCTGTGTGTCAGCATGAGCGGACCCCCTCCGGTGCCGCCAATTAAACCCAAAGCGTCTCCGCGTACCTTGATCCGCCGCAAATGCACGATGCTGCTGCAGCCCACAGTGGACGATACAAGACCAGAGCTTGCCATCTTTAGCAGCCAGGATGAAAAGGTACGTGTCGAGTGCCGTACGGTGCACCGGGAGCTGCGATGTTTGGCTGGCGAAAAAAGAATGACGGCTTCGTCTGGAACGAGTATGTCCGCACGACCATCCTGCTGCGCCGCGAACAGCGCAAGCAACGCATCGAAGACGTGCGCGACGCAGCCGTCGACGGTATCAAGCAGGTCGGCCGCCAAGGTGTTGCCCTCGGCGTTGCGGGTGCAAGCGCTGCCGGTCGCGGATCTTGGAGCGCGATCAAATCCGCAGCCGCTGTCGTCTTCGACTGGGTCTGCGTCATAGCAACGGCGTGTTGGCTCTGGCTCGCCGACCGCGCCCAGCCGTTGACCCAGACCATCGGCTTTGCCGGCACCAGCGCCTTTGACGCCTTGAAACAGCCAGCCGCCGCAACGCCGCTCCTGCTCGTCGCAGCCGTTGCAACCCTCTCAGCTTCCGTTCGCTGGTCGAGCTATGGCCTCGACCGTGACGCAATGATCGCGGCCGCCATCGCCGGTCTATCACTGCTGCTGGCGGCAATCCCCTGGGCCTTGTCCCGCGGACTTGGCGGCTGGGCAGCCTCGGTCGTCGCGGCATTGCCCTATGCCGATCGTTTCCGCCCAGGTTCGGCGGCAAGCGGTGCCGTCCGCTCGGCCCTTGGCATCGGTGCGATGCTTGCACTCGGGGTCGGCGCAATCAGCTGGCTGGGTCCCGCATTGATGTCTCATCCAGCCGACGGATTGGTTGCCGCAAAGTCCGCGACCGTCATCACCCCTGCCTCAGGCCACATCGAAGGCAAAGCCACGGCAATCGGCCCCGGCGAACTCCGCATCGGCAGCGACATTGTCCACTTGTCCGGCGTCGAAGCCCCTGCGGCCGGTCAGCCGTGCGCACAGGGCAAGCCTTGCGCCACCGCTGCCAAAGCCGCCCTTCAAAAGCTGATCGCCGGCAAGCGCGTGTCCTGCGAAGTGTCCGGCCGCCATGCCAACAACGCGACCAGCGCCACTTGCCAGATTAACGGCGCCGACCTCGCAGGCCAACTCGTCCGGGGCGGACACCTGTTTGCAGCCAGCGGTCTATTTGCCACCTACGCGAGCGCCGAGCGTGAGGCGCGCGCCAACAAGGTCGGAATCTGGCGCACCAACGACCTGCGCCCCGCACAATTCCGTGCCAAAGTTTGGGACGATGCGAAACAAGCAGCCCCAAACGGTTGCCCCATCAAGGGCTCGGTTGCTGGCGAAACCAAAACCTATCACCTTCCCGGCGCCCAAACCTACGACAAGGCCAAAGTCCGCCCCGAACGGGGCGAGCGCTGGTTCTGCACCGAGGCAGAAGCCCGCGCCGCCGGATGGAAGCAAGGCGATGCGTCGTAAGCCCGGTATCTCAAGCTACCAGGTCAGCTGCGCACCGATCCGTCCGCCGGTGTGCCCTCCGCCGCCCGTTCCCACACCAAAGCCACCGCTGATGGCCAGCTTTTCGCCGTTGCCAAACACATTCTGGTCGAGCACGCCAATGATCGAGACGCCGATTGCATCGTGGCCAGCATAGTGCCCCCAGTTGGCGCGCATGCCAAACACCTCGTTACCGCGCAGGATAGGATCGGCAACCGATAGCGAGATCGCCACGCCGACGAGTGCGCTGTCCGCCTTCTCGTCAATCCGGTTCATCCGCTCTTGCACCCGTGCCCCGGTGCCCGCCGCATCCTCAAGCTCCGAAAGCCGCCCCTCTGCCGACCCCATCCGCTGATCGAGCGAGGCGACCGTCCGGTTTGTGGACACAATGGCCGCCTTGTTCGTGTTGGTCTGCGCCTGCACGGTTGCGATGTTGGCGGTATTGGTCGCGGTCTGCCCTTCGACGGCGGTCACGCGGTTGCCCACCGTCGTGATCGCTTGTGTATTGGCTTGAGTCTGCGTTTCGACGGTCGCGATCCTTTGGCTATTGTCGTTCGTCTGGTTTTGCACGTTGGTGATGTTGGTCGTATTCGTCGTGGTCTGCGCCTCGACATTCGTGACCCGCGTGGTCAGGTTATTGATTGTCGTCGTCGTGGTCGCGCCCTGGGTTTGCAAGGTCGCAATCGAGCCTTCGATCGTCGTCACGCGATTGGAAACCGCTGTAATCGCCGTCGTGTTTGTATTGACCAGTGCCTGCAGTGCGCCGCCGTCATGGCTGAGATTGCCATTCGCATCCGTTGTCACGAGTGAAAGCGCACCCGACTGCGCAGCCTTTCCAGCCGCCGAAACGACTCCGGCAGCGGTGATCGTATTGGCCGACGTGCCGAGCACAACCTGATCGTTGCGCGTCGTCGCAGCGCCCATGCCGATCGCAGTTGCATTGGTGTGGGCAGCAATCGCTCCTGACCCGAACGCAGACGCATTCGCCCCGTTGGCGACAGCGCCCGTGCCGACAGCCGTCCCGTTCGCGCCACCTGCGGCCGATCCGGTGCCGAGCGCCACGCTCTTTGAACCCGTCGATAAGAACAGTTGATTGGGGTCGACCGCAGCCACGTTTCCGTTGGCATCAGACGTCACCGCACGGATCGGCCCCGACTGGACAGCCGCACTCGCGGCAGATGCAATTCCCGCAAATGTATAGGTGTTGGTCGTCGTCCCAAACATCTGCTGGTTGGCAAGTGTTGCCGCAGCGCCCTGCCCGAACGCAGAGGAATTGCCGAATGCTGCCGAAGATCCCCGGCCAACGGCGGTCGAACCCGAGGCACTCGCCACCGCAAAATCCCCAAGTGCGGTTGCATTCGCAGCGCTGGCTGTCGCGCTTTTTCCGACCGCAGCTGAATCCGTTCCCGTGGCTATGGCGCCTGCCCCGACTGCGACGGTGTTCGCAGCCGTTGCCTTCGACCCCTGCCCCATTGCCGTCGCACTCGCCGCTGTGGCTTGTGCCCCTTGACCGAACGTCGATGAATTGAGCCCCGTCGCTTGTGCGTTGGCCCCCATTGCGGAAGCAGCGATTCCTGTTGCCATCGAGGCCCCGCCGATGGCTGTCGAGTTATTGGCCTGCGCATTCGCCAACGTGCCGACCGCAACGGCGCTTTCACCATTGGCCCGCGTACCGCGCCCGACCGCGATCGAGTTATTGCCTTGGGCCGACGCAGAAGCCCCGATGGCCGTTGAATCAAATCCTTGGGCGCTTGCGGACGCCCCCACCGCCGTTGAGTTCGAGGCCTGTGCCGACGAAGCCGTACCCACCGCCGTTGAGTTTGTGCCTTGAGCCTGGGATGATGCACCAAAGGCCGACGCATCGTCGCCCGTTGCGCTGGCCTGGATGCCGAATGCCGACGCGTGATAGCCCGAGGCAACCGATTGCATGCCATATGCGCTCGACCCGGAGCCCGTCGCCTGCGCACTCGGCCCGCAGGCAACGGCGCTGACCCCCGCAGTTGCGTCCTGAACGAACACCCCGCCGTATTGCTGGCAAATGAACTGAGCGGATGCGTTCGACGTCGAAAGCGACAGGCACAACGCCACGACTGCGAGGCTGACAGAGGCCTTCAATAGCCATTGGCTGTGATTGAATTCAACAGCCCCAGATCGAAATACCAGCGCATGAGCGGACGTTTGCGCGACCGAAATATCGACGGTGAAGTGTGGTCTGCGCAAGAATAACGGCAAAGCAAGGTCGGTGACCGGCGCGCCTGACGCGCGCGGTGGCTGGGTACGCATACGAACTCCGGTACTGGGACGCTAGGGGGGACGCCGGGCTAAAAATCCCGGCATTCACAATGAACATTTACTACCATAGATTGATTAATAGCGTGTTAAACGCTATAGAAAGCCCAATAAATTGACCAAAATCCGCAATCTGAAGTAGAAGTTTTTGTGTACCCAAGGTTCTGTGACCAAATTGATACGCATAGATCGGAGGCGTCACTCACCCGGCGTTCCAGCCCGGTTTGCGCGTATTCAACATCTTAGGTTTGCACTACATTGCATGAGGGTCATTTGATGTCGGACCTGGAGTTTTCATGTTGCGTCATATGATTTCGCGCCGGTCCGGTGCACCGCTGTTTATGAATCGGCTGCTGTCTGCAGGCGTGGTGGCCACACTAGCAGCTCTGACGCTCGCGCCTGCGCCAGCGAGCGCCCAGTTCTATCGTTTCAATGACTACGACCAGCCCGTCTACCGGCGGCCGGTGCCGACCTATCGCTTAGTCCCCGTCGAAACGCGACCGCCGCGCCGCGCCTTCCGGACCCAGCAGGCGACACCCGCGAGTCCAGCGCCCACGCCATCTGTCCGCAAAACAAAGCAGGCCGAACCGGTTGCCGAAATCTCGAAGGTCCCGCTCTACGCCATCGTCTCTTTGGAAGACCAGCACGTGTCCGTCTACGGTGCCGATGGCCTCATTGAACGTGCCGATGTCTCAACGGGGACCGAGGAAAATCCAACACCGACCGGCGTATTCGCCATCATCCAAAAAGAACGGTGGCACGAGAGCAATATCTACGACGGCGCGTCCATGCCCTTTATGCAGCGCGTCACCTGGTCGGGCATCGCCATGCACACCGGCCAGCTTCCGGGCTATCCCGCGTCCCACGGCTGCATCCGACTGCGCAATGAATTCGCCGAACGGTGGTTTGGCATGACCAAGCTCGGTCTGCGTGTTCTGATCTCTCCCACCGAGATCACGCCGGAGCCGATCGTCCACCCGCTACTTCCAGGGGCCCGCTACCGGACCGTGCCGGGCGTCGAGGCAGAGCGCAAACCCGTTCAGGCGGCTGACCTGTCCGGCAGTTCATTAGCCGCCTACGCTGCCCCGCGCGCAGCTGTCGCCAACCCAATTGCCTACGCTGTGATGGAAAAGGCCAACGCCAAAGCCCAATTGAAGTCCGCCGAACAAGCCGAGAGTGCCGCTGGTGACGCCTTTGAAGTTGCCACAAAGGCCGCCAAGGACGCCGCCTCAGCCGTCAAAGCCGCCGAGCGCGAGTTTCACGCAGCCCAAGATCGTTTGGGCGGACTAGGCTCGAACGGAAATCGCCGCCAGACCGCGAGCAATGCCAAATCTGGCGATGGAATCTTGAAAGCGATCGCCGATTACGAGGTTGCGACCTACCGCCTGAGCGACACCCGCCGAACCGAAGCGTCAGCAAAGCAAGCGCTGGTTGACTCCCAAAAGGCGTCCCGCAAAGCCGACGCCCGTACCGTCGAACTCAAGGCGCGCATCGTCGAAATGGGCCGACGTCAGGAAACCGTATCGGTCTTTATCAGTTTGAAGGACCAGCGGCTCTACGTCCGGCAGGCGCTTCGCCCCGTGTTCGACGTCCCGATCGAAATTCGCAATCCAGACTCGCCGATCGGCACCCACGTTTTTGTAGCGGCTCCGCCCTCCGATGGCCGAACCGGGTTGCGCTGGACCGCCGTGTCGCTCCCTGTCGAACAGCCCCCCAAGCCCGCGCGCATCGCAAAAGTGCGCCGCGCAAGTCAGATTGAAACGGGCTCTATTGGAGCGGCAATTCCAGCGGAAAACGCAGCAGGCGCACTAAGCCGCGTACTGATCCCAGGCGAAGTGCTCGACCTGATTTCAGACCGGGTATGGGCCGGTGCTTCGGTGATCATTTCCGATCGCGGCATCAACCACCAAACAGGCACCGGCACCGATTTCATCATTGAAACGAAACACTGACCCGACGCCCCTGCTTTACAGGTCGAAAACGCAAGGGTGGTCGCGCCTTTCGCTCGGGCGCATCAGCCGCCGTCTGTCTAGAACCCGCCCAGCGACCGCATGATCAGATCGTTCGTGCTGTTGCCACGGAACCGCGAACCGCTCGTCGATTTGTAACGCGGCATCGGCTCAGGGGAGGCAAATCCCAATCCCGACGGCGGATCGAACGCAAGCTCCGGCGCGCGGTACGCCGCTTGAACGCTGCGGCGGCGCTTTAGACGCTCGCCCGTCGCACCGTCTCCGCTGCCCGACGTCGCGGTGATCGTCGTCGCAAGCGGTAATGGATTGAGCTTGACGATCTGATCTGCACGCCCGGTCAAGGCAAGCGTGATCCGGTGCTCGTGGCCGTAGACGTCCGCGAACGTGGACACATTGCCCGTCTCGTCTACCGACGCGGTGAAATAGGTAATGTGAACCGGCAGCTTCGCGTCGAGCTTGACCGGATTATCTTCTGGCCCATCTTCGACAAGGTCCCGCACCCGCTGCGCGCTCCAATTCTTGTCGCCAGCCAGCAGCACCTCGGCAAGCCGCACGGGATTACGCACCCGCACACAGCCATGGCTGTAAGTCCTGCGGGCGGTATTGAACAATCGCTTGCTTGGCGTGTCGTGCAAATAAACGGCGTGCTTGTTTGGGAACAGGAATTTGACGACCCCGAGCGCGTTGTCGTCGCCCGACGGCTGATAGACATGATAGCGCGTGATATCCGCCCGGCTCCAGTCAACGTCCCATGGATCGACCTCGCGTCCGTTGAGCGACATCCGCAATCCAGCGCGCAGACCGCGTCCGTCCTGCAGGCGCGGCAGCAGTTCGTTGACCTTGATCGAATCCGGCACGCCCCATTTCGGTTGGAATACGATGGTCTGGAGGTCGGCAGAAAATGAAGGTGTTGCCGTCTCAAGTTTACCGGCCACGACCCGTTCTGAATGAACGACCTGCGAGCCTTTGATGACGCGCATCTCGAATTCTGGGATATTGACGTGAACGTGAGTCGGCCCGAGCGTCTCGGGCATCCACCGCCACTGCTCCATTGTGGCGATCAGAGCTGGCAGCCGCGATTTTTGCTCGCCATTGAGGGCAAGCCGCGTCTTCTCGCCGACAAACCCGTCGGCTCGAAGTCCAGCGCTTGCCTGAAAGGTCTTCACCACACCAGTCAGCGCGCGATCATAGAACAGTTCCGGCATCGCCACGTCGGCAGAGGCAGCAGGCGCTGCCAAGCCCAGCCGTCGTCGCAAAAGAGCGACATTGGGATGCGCGGTCCCCGGCGTCAGCACGGGACCGGGCGGCAACAGCAAGGCTGCAGATTGCCCTTCGTTCGCCCGCTCCTTGAGATAGGCCTGACGCAACCGCTCGAACTGGACATGCTTGGGATGAAATCCGCGCAGCGCCGCATCCGGAGCAGCCGCAGCGGAAACATGATCCAGCACGGTCTGAGGCGCGATGATCTGCGGCTTGCGATCAATGAACGCACTGAGTTCGTTTTCGGGATCGGCAATCCGCCCGCCGCGCGCATACCGCGCATATTTGAGGACGGCGCGCGACAGCGCCAGTTCGGCCTCAATCGCATTGATCGGCCCACCCGTGGTTGGAACGGCAAAGTCCCCCGCTTTCAGCCCCCAGTCATCCGCACGCCCGAATTCGGCTATGACGAGCGAACCGCGGGCATGGATGGCGCCATCTGAAATCCACAGCGGCGAAAACTGGCGAGCGCCATAGAAAGCGACCGCAGCGGCAAGATCATCCGCTTCGCCGACGTAGCCAGCCGGACCGACGCCGGGCTTTGCTGAGGCGAGTGCGGTCTGCAGTCGGCCCTCAATGCTATCGGCGGCCAAGATTGCTGGTTTGAGAGGCCCTTGGGCAACCGGTGAGACCTCGGTAGCCCGGGCCGAAACGGACAACAGGCAAACCAGAGCCATGCCAAACAGTCGCCGCGCAACCATGATACTCACCCCATTACGCTTGTAAAAATAGTCACTTATCTCGGCCAAGCATCCAGCACTAGCGCAAGCTGCGAGCATGATTAAATGCAGCGCGCCGGTACAAAAGCGCTCATCTGTTTAGCGATATTCCGCATCACCCATTCAGACGATTTATGAATATCACTTGAGCAATTTTGCAGCAAACCGGCATGCCCCTCGCAAATCGTGCCGTCCGGCATGGTTTGCCGCCTCAGACCGCAGGAAAATCGCCTCTATGTCGTCGCAATGTTCGCACTAATCCGCTACAGCGTGGTGCTACATCCCTTCACCCGGCCGAGTTGGTCCGGTGGACGGATTAATGTGGCGCGGGTTTGGTTTGGCGGGGCAAGATGCAGGAAATAATGAAAACGAAATCGAAATGGGTCGTAGGGGTAGCTCTGGCAGCTTGCCTGTGTGCACCAATCACGGTGTCTGCTGCACAAGAGGCAAAGCCCGCGACCGGCGGCGCACCCGCCGCGGCGCCAGCGCCCGGGACGGCCAATGGCTCGGCGTGGAATGCTCAAGTCGCCCCTCAGGGCGGCACATCGGGCATTGCGCTCGATGAAAAGCAGACCGAACTCGTCAAAAAGGTCGGCGGCTATTTTGATAAGTTGGAAAACCTCAAAGGTTCTTTCCTTCAGACAGGCGCTGACAAGAAGCGCATGAAAGGCAAATTCTACGTCAAGCGGCCAGGCCGCTTCCGCTTCGATTATGCGCTTCCCTCCAAGCAGATCATTGTCTCCGATGGCCAATATCTCGCGGTCCAAGATCTCGACATCAACACCGAAGACCGCATCGCTCTCGACCAGACCGCGTTCCGCCTCCTTCTGCGCAAGGACGTCGATCTAATCCGCGACGCCAAAATCCTTGAAGTCCAGAGCGACGCCGATTTGATCGTGCTAGCCCTTCAGGACAAAAATCCCGATGCGCCCGGCAAGATCAAGTTGTTCTTCACCACAAAGCCCGATCTGGAGTTGAAGGAATGGGTTACGTCCGACGCCCAGGGCCTCGATACACGCATTGAAGTATCGGAGTTGAACAAGACCGAGCAGCTGGACCTAGAACTGTTCAAAATCAAGCCTGTAGGTCTCCCGAGATCGAGTCCGTAACGCAGGTTGGCGTACCCCCAGAGCATCACGGCAAGCTCAAATAAGAGCTTGTCGGCAACAAACAGTAACATTGATGTGATTTTTTGAAGATTCAGCCTTGGATTCTAGCGGCACTCCACTATGTTTACGGTGCGGCGACAACGATAACATATTGGCTGAGCGCCCCGTCTCGCCAATGATGTCGTCCGCGGCGTCGGATTCCCTCCCGACGCTTTGCGCTTATAGCGCACATGGCCCAACCCCTCCCCCCGGGGTTGGGCCTTTTTCTTTTTCAATGCAAAATAAAAGCCTCTGAGAGAGTGGCCAAAGCCACTCAGTGCAGCTGAATGCCTGACCCGGACTGCGGGATACCAAACAGCGCAGGCATAAACGGCGCATCCATAAGCGCGAACGTTTCGTCGATCTCGCGCAGTTGCCGGGACATGGCGTCGAGCCGCATCGCCAGCTTGTGGCTGAGATGGTCGGCCAGCGACCGGTCGGATTCGATCTGCGCAAGCACGCCATCGCGCGTCAGACGGATCGCTCGGGTCATGCCGCGAGCAACGATCGTGGATGTATGGGTCGTCTCAATAAGCATCGCCATTTCGCCGACGAGCGATCCGTCGGCCACGGCCTCAACCTCGTCCAAGAGCGACGGCCCGGCAATGCGAATGGCATCGCCCTTTACAATGAGCACGGCGGCATCGCCGACGGTGCCCTCGGTGATGATGGTATCGCCCGGCTTGTAGACGATGCGGTCCGAGCGCCGCGCCAACTCGGCAACCTGAAGCGGCTTAAGCCCTGCAAACAGTTCAACCCGCAGCAGACTTTGCACAACGATATCAAGAGCCAAGGCACACCTCATCATGAACGAGTGTGCAGTCAGCGCTGATTCGCACGACTTGGTCCATGTGTGGGCGAAATCTATCCCGCCCCCTTGTGGAAAACCCCCATCTGCGCCTGATTTTGAGCGCAGATGAAGACCTGTGGCCGATTACGGCAGCAGCTTATATCCACCGCTTTCAGTGACCAGTAGCGTCGCGTTCGACGGATCGCGCTCGATCTTCTGGCGCAGGCGGTAGATGTGCGTTTCCAGCGTATGGGTCGTAACGCCCGCGTTGTACCCCCACACTTCGTGCAGCAGCACCTCGCGCGAGACCACTTTTTCGCCAGCCCGATAAAGGTACTTCAGTATCGACGTTTCCTTTTCCGTCAGCCGGATCTTGCTGTTTTTCTCGTCCATCAAAATCTTCGATGCGGGCTTGAACGTGAACGGCCCGATGGTGAACACCGCATCTTCGCTCTGTTCGTGTTGTCGCAACTGCGCACGTATCCGCGCCAGCAGCACAGCGAACTTGAACGGCTTGTGGATGTAGTCGTTCGCACCGGCATCCAGTCCCAAGATCTGGTCGGCATCCGAGACGTTGCCCGTCAACATCAGGATAGGGTTGCGGAACCCGTTCTTTCGCAGAACCTTGACCGCCTCTCGTCCATCCATGTCCGGTAACGACACGTCGAATAAGATCAGGTCTGGTTGACTGTTCTTGGCAAGCTCGATCCCCTTGGTTGCCGTATTTGTCGCGACCACGTCGAACTCCTCGTGCAAGGCGAGTTGCTCTTGGAGAGCCGAACGCAGATCGTCATCGTCATCGACAAGAAGAATGCGGCGGGCGGTGCTCATGGAAGGCTCCGGGTTGACGAAACGAGCGATCAGGTGGCGGTGAAGAGAATGCAGGCCATGGCGCGCCTGCGCATTAAGAAGGCGTCGGATACGAAACACATGCGCCTGAGCAAAACCGAGTGTCGAGTTTAGCGAACCCGTATTAAACCTCAGCTCAATTCTGATGCAACGGGTCTAATGCCGTGGTGCAGCGTGATGGGTTAATTTCTCAAGGGCAATCGACGATGCGCACGCAACTTCAGCGACAAACCAAGGGTTCCGCAGCGTCCCTGATTGTTGTCCGCACGCTGCGCGCAAGCGCGACAACCGGGATGCTGGATCTAGGCTTTACTCGCATCCGATGTGCCCTTGGCCGAGCCGGCTGCCGCCAAACCAAACGTGAAGGAGATGGCGCGACCCCGGTGGGAACATGGCCCCTCCGGCAAGCCGTCTACCGCAGCGATCGCTTAGTCCGCCCCAAAACCGGGCTTGTCTTGCGCGCCCTCGCCCCCAGTGACGGTTGGTGCGACGCAAGCACAGATCCGAATTACAACCGGGCCGTCGCCCATCCCTACCCTGCCAGCGCCGAGCACATGTGGCGCGAAGACGGCCTGTACGACATCGTCGTGGTCATGGGCTACAACGACGCGCCGCGCATTACGGGCCGCGGCAGCGCCATCTTTCTTCATTGTGCCCGCCCAGGTTATCCGCCGACACAAGGCTGTATCGCCCTGTCTCGCCGCGACCTCGTCCGACTGATGCCCATGCTCACCCGCAAAACCGCGATCCGCATCCCATAAAAATGCCCGGCGCTGCGGGTGCAGAGCCGGGCCAGTAAGGCCTTGAGGAGGAGACGTGAAGTCGGAAAAAATCTAACTCATGCATGAAGGTGCCGCTGTTCCCAGCGGCACCCGTTGTCGATCAATAGTTGTAAGCGCGTTCGCCGTGCTCGCTAATGTCCAGACCTTCGCGTTCCTTCTCTTCAGCAGGACGCAGGCCGATGACGAGGTCGACGAGTTGATACAGGATGAACGAACCGATACCCGAGTAGAGCAACGTCGCGCCAACCGCCTTCAACTGAGCGGTCATCTGGAACACGAGATCGTAGGTGCCGACATAGCCATTGGTGATCGCGGTGTAGTCGGGGACGCCGACGCCGCCGAGTGCTGGGTTCACCAGGATACCCGTTGCAAGTGCGCCGAAGATGCCGCCGATGCAGTGAACGCCGAACACGTCGAGCGCATCGTCATACCCGAAGGCATGCTTTATGCTGGTGCAGAACAACAGGCAGAGCGGGCTGACGAGCAGGCCGAGGACAATCGCACCCATCGGACCAGCAAAGCCCGAAGCAGGCGTGACGGCAACCAGACCGGCAACCGCACCGGTCACCAGACCGAGCAGCGATGGCTTGCCCTTGATGGCCCATTCGCAGAGCATCCACGACAGAGCGGCCGCGCACGTGGCAACCATCGTGTTGAGGAATGCAAGAGCGGTGATGCCGTTGGCTTCCAAGTTAGAGCCAGCGTTAAAGCCGAACCAGCCAACCCACAGCAGCGATGCGCCGATCATGGTCATGGTGAGCGAGTGTGGAGGCATAGCTTCTTTGCCGTAACCGGCGCGCTTGCCTAGAACGAGAGCGCCGACGAGGCCAGCGATACCCGCGTTGATGTGAACGACCGTGCCACCGGCAAAGTCGAGAGCGCCGGCCTGAGCGAGCCAGCCAGCACCGGCCAGAACGCCGTCAAGTTTGGCTTGAGCAGCAGCCTTGGCGGCTTCGCCCGAAGCAGCAGCCAGTGCAGTGGCGGCAGCGACCACGTCGCCAGGTGCCGCGATGCCCCAGACCCAGTGAGCGATCGGGAGATAGATGAAGGTGAACCACAGCGCCATGAATACGACGACGGCCGAGAACTTCATGCGCTCGGCAAACGCGCCGACGATCAGCGCTGGCGTGATCATCGCAAATGTCATCTGGAAGGTCAGATAAGCATATTCGGGAACGACGACGCCGGGCGTGAAGGTTGGCACGTTAGACGACGGCGTGATGCCCGCCAGCATGATTTTGCCGAAGCCGCCGATATAGGCCACATACGGACCGCTCGAGTCGCCGAGTGCCAGCGAGTACCCATACAGGCACCACAAAATGCCGACCATCGACACGATCATGAACACCTGCGTCAGAACCGACAGCATGTTCTTGGTGCGCACGAGACCGCCGTAAAACAGCGCAAGTCCTGGCACCGACATCATAAGAACCAGCACGGTGCAGACGAGCAGCCAAGCCGTGTCGCCATTGTTTGGAACCGGTGCGGGCGGCGTTGCGGCAGCGCCCTGTGCAAATGCGGCTCCCGCCATCAAGGCCAGCGCGCCGATGGCCATGAGCCCCCCGGCTGTGCGCTTCGTCAAAGTAGACATCATTCGTTTTACTCCCTCGTTCAGCAAAAGAATCAGACTTGGTTAGATCGCGTCGTCGTCGGCTTCGCCGGTCCGGATGCGCACGGTGTGCTCGATGGTCGAAACGAAGATTTTGCCATCACCAATCTGGCCCGTTTTGGCGGTGCGTTGGATGGCTTCGATCGCTTTGTCGACGGCGCTGGAGGCAACCACGACTTCGATCTTGATTTTGGGCAGGAAGCTGACGGCGTACTCAGCGCCGCGATAGATTTCTGTGTGGCCCTTCTGGCGGCCATAGCCTTTGACTTCGGTAACCGTCATGCCTTGCAAGCCGAGGTCGGTCAGCGCAGCGCGGACCTCTTCGAGTTTGAACGGTTTGATGATCGCAGTGATCAGCTTCATTCGAGCCCTCCCGTTAAGTTACCCACAGCGGGCAACAGTGAACCGGAGTTAAGGTTTCAAGCTCCGTGCCAATTCCGCCGTAATTCGTTAAGAAGATGATTCACCACAGAAAAATTCAAAATGTAGGCGACTGCCAAAATCTTGGGCACCATAGGTCAGCTTATTTTTTAGGCAGAAACTGCCTTTTGGTGATCATTTAATCACAAATGCCGTCGAGCGTTCGCGTACGAGGCCTTCTTGCGCAACGGACGCCACCAAAACGCCGTCGCGGGTGTAAAATGCCCCGCGCGCAAAAGCCCGTCCGCGCCCCGCCGCGGGGCTCTCCAGAACGTAGAGCAGCCAATCGTCTGCGCGGAACGGCGCGTGCACCCACAGCGCGTGATCGAGGCTCGCCAGCTGCATCTTAGGGTCGAACATGATCTTGCCGTGCGGGATCAGCGCCGTATCAATCATCGCAAAATCAGACGCATACGCTAGGATCGCGCTATGCAGTGCTTGGCCGTCCGGCAACGCGCCTTTCGTTTTCAGCCAAAACCGTTGATACGGCGGTTGGTCCCAATCGCCGAAATACCGCGCCGTATCGACAAACCGCAGATCAATCGGTCGCGCGCGTCCATAGTATGCACGCATCGCATCGGGCACCTTAGCATCGGGCCGTGCAAAAAGGGCAGCCGCAGTCGCAACCTCCTCCGGTGGCGGGGTCTGCGGCATGTTGCTCCCATGGCAAAACCCGTCCTCCAGCTTGTGGAACGACGAAATCATCTCAAAAATCGGCGCACCTCTTTGGATAGCCGTCACCCGCCGCGTCGCAAAACTTCCCCCGTCGCGCACCCGGTCGACCTCATAGTCGATGGGCAACATCGGATCGCCGCCGAGCAGGAAATAGCCGTGCAGAGAGTGGGCGGGCCGATCCTCGCCGACAGTGCGGCTGGCAGCTATCATCGCTTGCGCCAGCACCTGTCCGCCATAGACCCGTCCCCATGCCGTGTGTGGGCTGACGCCGCGATACCGGTTATCGGCCAACGGCTCTAGATCAAGCACCCGCAGCAACGAGTCGACGGTGTCTGCCGATGGCCGCAGCGCTGGCAAAGACGGTTGGGTCTCGTTCGTCATATGGTGCCTTGAGGTCTAAAAACTGCGGGACATTTACGGCGGGCATAGAGTGCCGCACCCTGCCGCCAAATCGAAACGACGATCCAAGACCGTACACAATTGTACAATCTTGGTCATGCGAAAGCATGAACCGTGTTTGCGCATATCCCACGCGCTGATTTGTCGTTATGTTGGGCCACATGACACCTACGCGCCTTTTCGACATCACGGCCGCGCCCGCTTTCGACATCGTCGTCGCTGGCGCAGGTCTCGCTGGCCTGACCATGGCCAAAGCCCTTTCGGTCGGCATGCCCTCGGCGCGCATCGCCCTCGTCATGCGAGAGCGGATCGGCAGTCCTCCCGCTAATCTGGATAGCCGTGCCGTCGCTCTATCTGCTGCCTCCGTTCGCATGTTCACGGGGCTTGGCATCTGGGCCGTCTGTGGTCACGACGCCCAACCTGTCGTCGCTATCGACATCACGGATTCAAGCCTGCGCGCAGGCATCCGCCCGATCCTGCTATCCTACGACAATGCCCTTCGCGACGTGCCAACCGTGTCCCTGAATGGCGACCCAAGCAGCACCCCCGAGGCCGCCTCCCAGATCATCCCAAACGCAGCCCTTGAGCGTGCGCTTTCAGCCGCCATCGTAGCATGTGCCAACGTCACCATCCTCGACGGCACCACGATTTCCAGCTTTGACGCCGGGCCAAACGCCATCTCGATCACGCTAGCAGCAGCGGGTGCCGCGACCCGCGCGATCACGGCCAAACTCCTGATCGCCGCCGACGGCCGCCGCTCGCCCTTGCGCGCAATGGCGGGCATCAAGACCACCGGCTGGCCATATAATCAGACGGGCATCACCGTCACCGTGCGCCACGACCGGCCCCACAACGGCCGCGCAGTCCAGCACTTCCTGCCCGGCGGCCCGTTTGCCATGCTCCCCCTCCCCGGCGACCGCAGCAACATCACATGGAGCGAAGACGCCGACGAGGCCAAGCGGCTGATGGCGCTCGACGAAGCAGCCTTCTTGGACGAACTCGAACGCCGCGCCGGTGGCCGTCTGGGTGCAATCACCCTCGATGGCCCACGCCAGTCCTGGCCGCTCGATATGTTCCTTGCCCGCACCTTCATCGCGCCACGCTTTGCCCTGATCGCGGACGCGGCCCACGGCGTCCACCCCATTGCTGGCCAAGGTCTGAACCTTGGCTTGCGCGATGTTGCAGCCCTCGCCGAAGTCTTGGTCGATGCCCATCGCTGCGGCCTCGACATCGCCCATGGCACAACGCTGGAGCGCTACGAGCGTTGGCGGCGCTTCGACACTGTCGCGTCGGCGGCGAGCTTCGACGCAATCAACCGCCTGTTCTCGACAGAAGGGACCCTGCGCCGCGCTGCGCGCGAAGTCGGCCTTGGCCTCATAGATCGGCTCCCCGCTCTGAAGTCACGCTTGGTCGCGCAAGCCGCCGGCACCACTGGTGACCTCCCGCGCCTTTTGCGCGGCCAACCGATTTGATTGGTAATCCTGCACTTTGATGCAATATTGATCGAAAGAAAGATCAATCCAGGGGCAGGACGTGAGTGAACAGATGGTATACGGGGCCGGTCTCGGCTCGGCTGGCTGGATCGCGTTCTGGAACAAGGACACGTCGATCTACGTCAACGACCGCCACAAGCAGGTCCATTACGCGACGATCGCACGCGACATGGCAGAGATGCTGCCCAAGTCAGGCGATGCCCGCGTGCTCGATTTCGGTTGCGGCGAGGCCCTGTCGGCCAACTTCGTCGCCAGCCGTTGCCGTGAACTTGTACTGTGCGACGCCGCATCCACTGTCCGCGATGGCCTGAAGCGCCGCTTCGCTCAAACGCCATCCATCAGCGTTGCCTCACACGATGAAATCGCAGGCCTTTCCGATGGCTCGTTCGACGTTATCGTCGCCAATTCCGTCGTCCAATACCTGAAGGCCGACCAGCTTTCGGCCCAGCTCGCGCAATGGCGCCGCCTCCTAACCCCTAATGGCCAGCTTATTCTCGGCGACATCATCCCGCCGAAGACCGGCATCATTGCCGACGTGGGCGCCCTCCTGCGGTTCGCCGCCAACAATGGCTTTCTGGTCCCGGCATTCGTCGGCTTGGCCAAGACCTTCTTCTCCGACTACCGCACCAAGCGCGCCGAGTTAGGTCTGCTCCAGCTTGACGAACAAGACGTCGTTGACGCCGCCCGATACGGCGGCCTCATTGCAGTACGTCACCCCAAAAACATCGGCCACAACCCCAACCGCATGACCTTCGTCGCCACGCGGATTTGAAGTCAAGTCGTGGACGGGTTCTTGGTCTTGCGTTGCTCGATAACAACCTCGACCGGCCGGTCCGGCACCGCTGGCGTTTCTGGAATATAACGCGCGGGCGCTAACGAACCCGGACGCACAAGTGCGGCACGAAATAGAATCATATGAGTGAGCATTGTGGATCACCTCGATCATGACCGGCACGACAATCGTGCCGCCGGTCAGGCAGATCTAACGGCGCTCGGAATCCCCCGAAGTTCCCGCCGGAACAACGAGCCTGAAAGGCAAATCAGTTATGGAGTTTGGGAAGGACGCGACGGTCCAGTGATCCCAGCATCGCTGAGTCACCCGCACGTCACGTCCCAAAAACTGATGGGCCGGGGGAGCTGCGCATCCCAGCGGGGCGTGGGCCCGGAGCGCTGCTGAGTGCGACAAGACCGAAGCCCCCACACGCAGCGCAGCAGCGGTTTCAATACGTTAAGCCTGAGGTTCGATGTCCTCATCGCCGTCAGGACCTTCCCCGTTTTCGCCGCCCTCAGCAATTTCCGGCATCACGACCACCGCGCGGCCAGCGGCCAAATCCACCTCGGGCACGCAGGCATTTGTGAAAGGCACATATTCGGTTTGCCGACTGTCTTTCAATCGGATCTCAAGCAAGTCACCCGCCCCGAAATTCTCAACCGCGATCACGTGCCCGATCGCCGTCCCGTCGGGTGCGACGGCATCCAGTCCAACTAGATCGAAGTGATAATATTCCCCGGGCTTTGCTGCTGGCAGCCGGTCGCGCGCGATCCAGAGCTGCGTGCCTTTGAATGTTTCCGACGCATTGCGGTCCGCAACCCCGGCAAAACGCGCGACCACCCCGCGATCCGTGACCCTTACCACCGATAGCTTCGGCAGCGCTTTCCCGTCCGCCGTCTCCAGCGCGCCGTAGGCGGCAATATCCTCGGGGTCGGCGGTATAGCTGCGCACGATCACATCGCCGCGAATGCCGTGCGCGCCGCTGACCTCTCCGAGCAGAACCCGGCGGCGTGGGTGCGTGTCATCGTTCATGGAAACGCCGAGCCTCTCTCAAAAACGGGCACCGGCTATCCCGGCACCGGTCCTTTGAATTGAAGCTCGACCCTTACCTGTTGTCCGCCCACATCGACAAGCCCGCATCCCGATGAAAGTTCGCGCGCAGGCCCCAAAGTGACGGCAACATCAATTTCATCGCCCGATTCGCGCGGGCAATCATCCGTGACCAGCATTCCGCCGGGCGGCACAATAAGGCGAACATTGATGCGATGCTGCCGGGTCAGGGTGTCGAATTCGCAGCGTCCGGTAAAAACACCGCCCCACCGGTCCGACCCCAGCACGTTTCCATTCCGAAGCGCGAGCAGCAGGCTGTCAAATCCCCCGCTGGGATCTGCTTCGGCGCGATAAAACAATTCGTAGAGACCGTCTCTCAACATGCCGCGTCACGCTCTTTCTGCTCCAGCGTAGGCCGGACTTGAAGACAACGTGCCGTGGCCCAGCAAATTTCGGGCCAGCCTGTGACCCGACGCCGCAGTACAGAGCAGGACTTAAGCGGCGAGCGCCAGCGGGCGCTTGCACAGCGAGGTCGCAATGAGGTCGACGGCGCGCGACCAGTCTTGGTGCTCCGTGTCGTCGGCTTCAACGCCGAACGCGGTCAACGCATCGACCGGCGACCCGCCGTCGCGGAACACGCGCGCACACGCCTGGCGACTGTATCCGACGGCCTGGGTCCACTGCACGGAATTGATATGATTGGGGGTCATGTCGGCAGCTTCCTGAGAACTGTTTGGGGGAAACGCAATGGACGCACGAGCACAAACGCAAGGTACTTCAGACGCTTAAGGCAACCAATGCAGCACTGAACCAACACAACGAACCAACACAACGAACCAACACAACGAACCAACGCACGACACACGAAAGGCAAACCAAGGGTCGTGGAGCAGGGGCAAGTACAAATCAGCGCTGATGTGGGCACTACGCGAGACCATGCAATGTGCCACGTGGGGAGAACGCGTCTCCACGCTAACTCATACTTGCCGTCTGTTTGGAGGTCCGCCGGCGCGATATCGACCACTGGCGTTCCTCAATTTCACTTGGGCTGAGGCATCGCCGCAGCCGCCGCATTTTCTGTGTCCAAGGAGCGCAAGCGCTGCTCCTGAACCGCACGCATCACGCAACTGGCGACATCACTCAACGCAACCCACTCGGCCATGTCGCACCTCACTGAACCAACGCCAAAACACCACCTACGCAACCGACGCAACCGACGCACCGAACGCAACCAACCAACTCAAGGCCACAATCGGCACTCCGTTCGAGCAAACGGCCATCGACCACGCACACGCGACGCTCAGGCCGCTCGCCTAATTTGGCACCTTTGCAGGTGCATGAACGGGGGGAAACAACGCTCAACGCAACCGGACGCAACTGGGACGCAAAAAATACCGGCACAAACGCAACTCAACCAGACGCAACGCAACTGGGACGCGACTAACGCAACGCCGGGACGCAGGATTTAACGCTGAACCAACCCCACCCGGTACTCTGTGACAGCGAAGAACTCGTGCTCGCCGTCTGACAAGGAGACATTAACCGTGACTTCGAGGCAACAAAAAGGACTAAATTTGTCTGAGGGATGTTTATTGTGTTGACGACGGCTGAATAGGCCGGTTGGCGGCATTGGCCGGGCGCGCACAAAGGATGCAAGCATATGAAATAGATAATAAATTTAAGATGGCTAGGTTATTAACAGGTTGTTAATGCCGCATGCGTTGAAGCAGTTGTTCTGCGTTTGTTTTTTCGCGGCCCAGCTGCTTTGGACTGCCAGATTGCAGAATGCGTCCGCCACAGCTTCAAAATGCGGGCGACGGGGGGAGATTTAATCCTGAGGCACGGCGGCAAACGCCGCCTTCAGCGAAGCGATTGCTAACAGCAACGAGACAACTGCGTTCCAGCCGGCAAATGACAGGAACGCCATCCGCCACGGTGCTTCGTCGCACTTGACCACCTTTGTTGCGTCGAGCTTGTCGAGCAGTCCGCCGCTGGTGCCGCCAATGGTTTGGACGGTGCCGCATGTCTGCGGGCCCGGCCACCAGCCCCATTCCGCGCCCGACTGATAAACGCCGAGCCCCGTGTTGACCAAAAACGCGAGACACACCGCAAAAAAGATGAGCCCTGCGATCCGTCGATGCCCGCTCGACACCAACACCAGCGCAAGGAACGTCGCCGGAATACCGGCGTAATAAGCGTAGCGTTGCTGGAGGCACAGCGGGCACGGCAGATACTTGCCGATATGTTCAAACCCGAGCGCTGCGATAATGGTCGCCGTTGCGATAACCAAAACCAGCGCGCCCAGCGAATACGCCTCGGTGCTTGAGGTGCCTGTCGTCAACCGCTGTGCGCCCTGGAGCTTCGATGCTGCAACCATGCCAGCCACTCCCAAACTACATGAACAACTTCAGCGCGATAAACCCACCGATGATGGCGACGGCGACCACAGTCGTCACGAGTACCAGGCGCTTTTCGATGAAGGCCCGGATCGGTTCACCGAAATAGTAGAGCAACCCCGCGACCAGAAAGAAACGCATGGCCCGCGCAATGATGCTAGCGCCGATGAACGTGAAAAGGTTCATGTGCGCCACGCCGGCCGAAATCGTAAGCACCTTGTAGGGGATTGGCGTCATCCCTTTGGTCAGCAGAATAATCGCGCCGTAATCAGTGAACATCTGCGTAAAGGCGGCGAGCCCGTCTGCCTTGCCGTAAAAGGCCAGCAACGGCTTGCCGACAAGTTCCAGCATGTAAAACCCGATTGCATAGCCGGCAATGCCGCCCAGCACCGACGTCACGGTCGCAAGCGTCGCATACCACCACGCCTTCGACCGGTTCGCGAGCACCATCGGCACTAGCATCACATCGGGCGGAATCGGAAAGAACGAGCTTTCAGCGAACGAGACAGCCCCAAGGGCCGTCGGCGCATTCTTGCCAGCCGCTAGGCGCATCAGCCAATCGTAGGTGTTTTTGAGCATAACCGTCCTTTATTGCGGCGCAGCGGTCCTGTCTATCGCGCCGAAGCCACAGCACCTGTTTCGTTTGGCGACCCCGGCACCACCAGCCAGAACGCCGCACACGTCACCAACCCCAGCAAACCCGATAACGCGAGTGCATAGACCCCATAATGCTCGAGCGCGAGGCTGAACAGCAGCGGCGCAAACGCCTGCGACGCCCGACCCGGCGCACCCAGCAGTCCAAGCCGGTAGCCATAACTCTGCGGCCCATAGATCGAAAGCGGCACGGTTCCCCGCGCAATCGTCAGGATGCCGTTCCCGCCGCCATGTGCCAGCGCAAAAACCGGCGCGAACGCCGCCCCGCCAAACCCAAGCAGTACGATCGCAAACGGGTGCGCCATGGATGCGGCCCGTGCCGAGACGAGGGGATGATAGCGCGAGAAGAAGCCTGCTTCGAACACGCGCGCTGCTACCTGCGCCGGTCCCATCAGCGCCGCGGCGGCGACTGCCTGTACCGGCGTAGCGCCTGCCGCCTCCAACAGTTTGGGCATATGCGCTCCCATTGCGGTCGCGACAAACCAAATCCCTGCAAACGCCACCGCCAACAGCCACATATTGCGGTCCATGACGACCTTCGCCGCAGCGGGAGGCGCCTCTTCGCCAGACACCGTCGCCGAAACGGGGATGGGCGGCACAAAAACCAGATTGAGGGGAAGCGCTGCGATCACATGGACGGCAGCCCACGCAAAGCATGTCCCGCGCCAGCCGATCGCGTCGACGCCCCAAGCCGACAGCGGCCACCCGATGGTACTCGCAAAGCCCGCCAGCAAGGAAATACCGGTGATCGTCGAACGCGCGCTGCTTCCATAAAGCCGTCCCAGCGTCGCAAACGCGGCATCGTAGAGCCCGATCCCCATCCCCAACCCGAGCACCAGCCAGGCAACCGTCACGCCGGTCATGTTCTGCGCCATTGCCAGCAGCGCCAGCCCCGCGCCAAAGACCAGATTTGAAACCGCAAGCACTTCGCGCCCGCCGAAAGTATCAATCCGCCGCCCGACCCACGGACCCACAAGCCCCGAAATCAGCACCGACGCCGAGAATGCCGCAAACACCCAAACCGGACTGACACCCATGTCCGCGCTGATGGGTCCTGCAACAATGGCGGGCAGATAATAGCTCGATGCCCACGCCACCGTTTGGGTCGTGCCAAGCGCCAAAACAACAGGCAGCCGCCGCTCGGTCACGAACAATCTCGCTCAGATGTCAGGGGTTTCAAGTTCGCCATGCCGGGGCGGTCGTTTGCAGGTCAAACCCCGAATTGCCATTGAACTACCCTGCTTTCCCGGCAGTCCGATGAAGGCGCCATTGTCGTTCGTGTATGGCCCGACACTGCAATTGTCGAGCCTTAAGCGCGGCGTCCGGCCCGATCACGATTGCGTCTGCGGCGGGAAATTTGACAGGTTCGGCCATTGCATCACTCGACTTTCGTTACGCACTCGCCTACCTTCTCTGGAACAATTCTAAGGTAGCGGCCAGATGCCGGACGGAGATCGAGCATGTTCATTCAAACGGAAACGACCCCGAACCCATCGACATTGAAGTTCATCCCTGGCCGCGCCGTCCTGACCGGCGGAACCGCTGATTTCCGGCTCAAAACGGAAGCCGGCAGTTCCCCGCTCGCCAGCCGGATCTTCGACATTGATGGCGTCGACGGAGTATTTTTAGGCGCCGACTTCATTTCTGTGACCAAGGGCAGCGCCGAGTGGCAGCACTTGAGACCCATGATCCTGGGCGCGATCATGGAACACTATCAATCCGGTGACACGGCTGAAACCGCGGGCGGCGCAAACGACGATGACGCGGGCTCATTCGATCCAGCGGACGCTGAAACTGTGAGCACCATCAAAGAGTTGCTCGAAACCCGTGTTCGTCCTGCCGTTGCTCAGGACGGCGGCGACATCATTTTCTCAGGTTTCCGCGACGGCATTGTCTACCTTCACATGCGCGGGGCCTGCTCAGGCTGCCCTAGCTCTACTGCGACATTGCGCCACGGCATTGAAAACCTTTTGAAACACTTCTGCCCAGAGGTTCAAGAAGTACAAGCCGTCTGAACGGTGAATAATTTCTATTGTATTGTTAGTGTGGGATGACTATCGACGAAGTCCGCTTTGTGTTCCTCGTCCGTCCCACACTAATCCCGAGTATACGACCATGTCGCATCATGCAGACGTCTCCGCGCGGCCACCGCGCCGATGATGATTTTGGCGCTCGATACCTGCTTTAACGCCTGCTCGGTGGCCATCGGCTACGGTTCGGGCGGGGTCGTCGAAAGCGCTGTCGAGCGGTTCGAAGAAATGCCGACCGGTCAGGCGGAGCGCCTGCTGCCCATGATCGCCGAGGCATTAGCCGAAGCCAATGCCACAATCGCCGACGTTACGCTGATCGCCGTGACGACCGGGCCGGGAACGTTCACCGGAACGCGCATCGGCATTGCCGCAGCAAAAGGCTTGGCCCTCGACCGCACCATCCCCATCATGGGGCTTTCGTCGCTGCACCTCTTAGCACGCGAGGCGGCTGTTTGCGCGTCCCCCACCCGCGATATCTGCGTCGCGGTCGATGTCCGTCGCGAAGAACTCTACGTCCAAGTCTTTGACCGATCTGGCCTTATGGCGCGTACCGAGCCAGCCTTGATGACGGTTAAGCAAGTCCTCGAAATTGTCCGTTTGCGGGATGTTGTGTTGACCGGAAGCGGTGTTATTCTGGTTGCTGGACACGGAGCATTGCAACCGGATGATTGCATAGAGATGCCGATAGCACTGCCAAAAGCCCGCTATGCCCTAGACGTCGTTTCAGCGCGCCACCAGCAAAGTGCGTTAGCAATTTCTCCGCTTTATTTGCGAGCGCCCGACGCCAAGCCGTCGACTGCTGCGCCATTGCAAAGGCTGTGATGATGGACCATGACAGCCCCGCAGCCTTTGATCCTCGCCATGTCAGCCTGCTCTGGGCCAGTCCAGACCGGGCCGCCGAACTCACCAAAATGCACGCTGAACTGTTCAATCCCGCCTGGGATGAAGCCGCCATAAAGTCGCTATTGGAACATCCCGCAGCCGCAGCCCTGATCGCAACAGCTGGCCCGACCCGTGAGCCAGCTGGCTTAGTCATCGCCCAGCTCGCTGCCGACGAGGCCGAAATCCTGTCCGTCGGCGTGGCAGAAAAATGGCAACGCATGGGCCTTGGCCGCCGTCTGATCGAAGGGCTCATCCGTGCAGCCCAGCGAGCCGAAGCTCGCCGCCTGTTCCTCGAAGTCAGCGTCGACAATGAGGCCGCGTTGCGGCTGTACGGATCGCTTGATTTCCGGCGGGTTGGCATCAGGCCGAAATATTACAAGCGCCCGGGCGAGCCTGGCATTGACGCGTTGATCCTGGCATTGAATTTTTGACCAGATCGGTTCCGTCTCGCGTATAGCTGCGTTGTCAGCAAGAGCAGAGGTCTCTGTCCGCGATGTCCGCTCGTCCGCCAGCGCCGACCCGCATTGAACAGCTTTGTGCGGGCCTCGGTTTGCGTTTAACCGGCCAGCGCCGCACCATTGCGCGCGTCCTCTCGGATGCAAGCGACCATCCCGATGTGGAGGAGGTCTTCCGCCGTGCCGCAGCCATCGAGCCTGGGATCGCGCTTTCGACTGTCTACCGCACGGTCAAATTGTTCGAAGATCACGGCATGTTGGAGCGCCACGATTTCGGCCAGTCCCAGCAACGCGCCCGTTTCGAACCCGCGCCCCACGAGCACCACGACCACCTGATCGACGTCGAGACCGGCGACGTGATCGAGTTCTGCAACCCCAAGATCGAACAGCTCCAGCAGGCCATCGCGCAAGAGTTGGGCTTCGAACTCGTCGGCCACCGTCTGCAGCTATATGGCGTCCGCCGGGGCGGCTCGGGCCGAAAGTCAAAGACGTAAAGCCAAAGGCACGTATCCATCACGCGATCAAGTCAGTAATGGACGAGCGCGGGCGTATCGCTATGAAGGCGAATGTTATCGGACCGCTTTATTGAGGAACCAAGCCCACATGAGCCTGCGCGCCATCATGTTGTTGATCGGCTTTGCGGCCTTCACGCTGCCGTTGATGCCAGTCCAGGCCATTCTTCTGCGCACGCATCCGCGCTGGGCCCGCAGCTTTCCCCACTGGTATCACCGCCGCGTATGCTGGATGATGGGGATCACGATCGGCATGACGGGTGCCGTTGCCCGCGACACCCCGGTCTTATTGATCGCCAACCATGCGTCCTGGCTCGATATTCCAGTCATTTCCGCCGTGGCCCCCGTCTCTTTCGTCGCCAAGAAGGAAGTCGCCAGTTGGCCGTTCGTCTCGAGTCTCGCGAAGCTCCAGCGCACCGTTTTCGTCGACCGCAAACGCCGCACCACGACTGGCGACACCGCCAACGAGATGACCGCGCGTCTGGCGTCCGGCGACGTCATCGTCCTGTTCGCCGAAGGCACCTCCAGCGACAACAACCGCATTCTTCCCTTTAAGACGTCCCTGTTTGCTGCCGCCAAGCCGTCGGCCAACGGCAAAAACGGCATCCATACCGGTGCCGTCGTCCAGACGCTGACGATCGTCTACGAGCGCCGCCACGGTATTCCGCTCGGCTGGGCTGGCCGCCGTCGGTTTGGCTATTACGGCGACGTCGATATGGGGCGGAACGCCTTGGAGGTTTTGGCAGGTGGTCCGTTGAAGGCAATCGTCGTCATCGGCGACCCGGTTCCCCTTGACACCTTTAAAGATCGAAAAGCGCTCGCGCAGTGGGCTGAAAGCACGGTTCGTGCCGGATTTGTCGCCATCGTGCGCGGTTAAACAGCACATTTCGTCGAAACGAAAGTGTTAGGCCCTAGACAAAAGAAGATGACAGTGGTGTGATGTTGCGCTGCAGCGTAACCGGCCTGTACCCATGCCGCAACGCTTGCGCACGAAACGTCAGTCACCGTTACCGCCAGCATGCATACTTAAGAAGCGAAGTTAACGCGATACGAACGGGCCTCTGATTACACTCACGGTTTCGACGGCAGTATTCCCGGAGTTGATGGCATGCTTGAAACCAAAAAGGTCTATCTGAAAACGTTCGGCTGTCAGATGAACGTCTACGACAGCGAGCGCATGACCGAACAGCTCGCAACGCTGGGCTATAGCGAAACCGCGGATGCCGCTGGTGCCGACCTCGTGATCTTGAACACCTGTCACATCCGCGAGAAGGCCGCCGAAAAGGTCTATTCCGACCTTGGCCGCTTCAAAGAGATGAAGGACGAGCGCCGCGCTGCCGGCCAAGACATGATCGTGGCCGTGACCGGCTGCGTTGCCCAAGCCGAAGGCGCTGAAATCGTCGCCCGCGCCCCTGTCGTCGATCTCGTGATCGGCCCTCAAAGCTACCATCGCCTGCCGCAGATGCTGGCAAACATGTCGGCAAAAACCAAGCATCAGATCGAAACGACTTTTCCAGAAGAAGAGAAGTTCGATCACCTGCCTGCACGGTCGCACCTCCCCACCCGATCGGCGTCGGCTTTTCTGACAGTCCAAGAAGGCTGCGATAAATTCTGCACCTTCTGCGTTGTGCCCTACACCCGCGGCGCGGAGTATTCCCGCTCCGTCGCCCACATCGTCGCAGAAGCTGAAAAGCTCGTTGATCGCGGCGTGCGCGAATTGACCTTGCTTGGCCAAAACGTCAACGGCTACCACGGCACCGGCCCTGATGGTCAGCCGTGGAGCCTCGCGCGCCTGCTCGCCCGCCTCGCCGAAATCGAGGGGCTGGAGCGCCTGCGATACACGACGAGCCACCCGCGCGATATGGCCGACGACCTGATTCGCGCCCACGCCGAGATCGGCAAGCTGATGCCCTATCTCCACCTGCCTTTCCAGGCCGGCGCCGACCGCATCCTCGCGGCCATGAACCGCAAGCACACCGCCCAGGAATACCGCGCTCTGATCCGCCGCATCCGTGCTGCTCGCCCCGACATTGCCCTGTCGACCGACATCATCGTCGGCTTCCCCGGTGAAACTGAGGCCGAGTTCCAGCAAACCCTAGACCTGATTGCCGAGGTCGGCTTCGCCCAGGCCTACACGTTCAAATATTCCCCCCGCCCCGGCACCCCCGCTGCAAAAATCGACCACCAGATCAGCGAAGCCGTGAAGTCCGAGCGATTGGCCCGCCTCCAGGCCCAGCTTGAAGTCGAACATGCCAAGTTCAACGCGGGCTGCGTCGGCAAAATCGTCCCGGTCTTGTTTGAAAAAACCGGCCGCCAGAACGGTCACATTATCGGCCGTTCGCCTTACCTCCAGCACGTCAGCGCGCTGGGCTCTCCCGACCTCGTCGGCCAGATCCGCACGGTCGCCATTTCATCCGCCAGCCCCTATAGCCTGGCTGGCACTGTCACCGCTGCCTGATCCCGACCGCGCGGCTCCAAGCAACGGCGCAGCAATCCGACACCGTCCGTTATCGCGCGGTAAATCGACCGTGCGCGTAGCACCGCGACGGTAACGGGCGGAATGTAGGATCAATATCGCCCATGCCGGGTCCTGGGTCTAACTGTCCGGCTTTAGGCCGGGGCTGCCTACTGAGGTCCCCATGAGGTCCCCTATGTTGACGACGACGGGGATCGAACCCGCCGCTGCCGGGATTGAATACCACCCCGGCCTCCATGGAGGTCGTCATGACAAAATCACCCACGTCTTTCAGCGCTTCCGAGCAGCATGAGTTCAACTGCAGCGTCCTGATCGATTGCATGTATGCCTGGACTCATCGCGATATCGAAGCCGCGCTGAGCTTCATGACCGAGGATGTGGTCCACGTCCTCAACATCGACGGCACCATCGCGCCTTACTTTGCCTCTGTCGAAGGCAAGTCCGCCCTGCGCGAAAAGCTCCAGCTTTTGCTCGACACCTTTGACTTCTGCGCCGTGACCAACGACAGCGTGCGTGGCGACGACTCCAAGGCCGCCGCAAGTTTCAAGTTTAACTATCGCCATGTCGCAACGCGCGAACGGCTCACGGGCCGCTTTCGCTTTGTGATCTACCTGCGCGACGGCATGATCTGCCGGATTGAGGAAATCCACGACGCCGCATACGTCGAAGCCTTCGTCCGCCTCATCTCTACGCCGAGAAACGACTGATACCGACGGGCATAGTTCCAACTGATGCCCGTGGCCATCCCTGCGCGTGGCCCCATCGCCGAAGTCGATCTTTCAGATCGACGTGGCCACGCTCAATTCACAGAGAATACCGGCCCGCAGTCCGTGAGAAAAAGAGTCTTAACTTCTGCGGGCCGACGTTAATGCGCAGCACCCAGATAGGCCGCACGAACGGCCGCATCCTTCTTGAGCTTGTCGGCAGGCCCGTGAACCGTCAGTTTGCCGTTCTCCATGACGTACCCGTAGTCCGCAACTTCAAGTGCTGCGGCCGCGAATTGCTCGACGAGCAGCATCGTCACCCGCTCTTTTTTGAGCCGCCCGATGATCGAAAACACTTCCTCGACAAGGCGCGGCGCCAATCCCATGGATGGCTCGTCCAGCAGCAGCACCTGCGGCTTGAGCATCAAAGCGCGCGCCATGGCGAGCATCTGCTGCTCGCCGCCCGACAGCGTACCGGCGAGTTGATTGCGCCGTTCGCCAAGCCGCGAGAACAAATCGTACATCCGGTCGACGTCGCCTTGAACGTCGCCCTTGTCGCGAGAGCCCGTCAACCGGGTGAACGCGCCGAGCACCAGATTGTCCGTCACCGACAGCGTTGGAAACACCCGTCGGCCTTCCGGCGAATGCGCCACCCCGTATTTGACGATTTCGTAGGCTGGCATCCCCGCGATGTCCTTGCCGCCAAGCGTGACCTTCCCGCTTTCGGGCTTGATCATCCCCGTCAGCGCGCGCAGCGTTGTGGTTTTGCCAGCCCCGTTAGACCCGATCAGGGTGACGAGCTGGCCCTCGGGAACGTGCATGGAGATGCCTTGCAGCACCTGCACCTTGCCATACCCAGCAACCAGATTTTCAACGTACAGCATCAGTGCGCTCCCGCAGGTTCGCCAGCGGTACCACCGAGATAGGCCTCGATAACGCGCGGATTGGCTTGAACGTCGGCTGGCTTGCCCTCGGCGATCTTCTGGCCGAAGTCGAGCACGGTGACGGTATCGGAAATGCTCATCACCACATCCATGTGATGCTCGATCAAGATGACGGTGATCCCGTGCGCCTTGATTTTGCGGATGATGGAAATCAGCTCTTTAATGTCTGGTGCGGTCAGGCCTGCTGCCGGTTCGTCGAGCAGCAGCAACTGCGGATCGAGCGCCAGCGCGCGGCCGATTTCAAGCAAACGCATTTTGCCGTACGGCAAGTTACGCGCTTCCTCGTTGGCCAAATCCTGCAAACCGACGAAGCCCAGAATGCTGGCCGCCCGCAGTTTCGCAGCAGCCTCTTCCCGTGCCGACCCTGCAGTCCGCAGGGCAACACCGAACAGGCCGGTCTTATAGGTGTGGTGCAAACCGACCATCACGTTTTCGAGCACCGTCAATTCGCCGAACAACTGCACGTTCTGGAACGTTCGGGCGATCCCTTTGCCCGCGATGTCGGGCGACTTGGCCCCAACGATCGACCCTGAGGCGAATTGGATGTCGCCGCCGGTCGGCACGTAAATGCCGGTCAGCACGTTCATCATCGTCGACTTGCCCGACCCGTTGGGTCCGATCAGGCCGTGGATGGTGCCGGGCCGCACGTTCATGTCGACCGTGTCGAGCGCCTTTAGTCCGCCGAACTGCATCAAGATGCCCTTGACGTCGATCATCGAGCCGTCGGGGTTCAGCGTGGGTGCGGCCGGCGCCGCCCACACATGCTCTGCATCGCCCTGAACGGCGATCACATGCTTTGTCTGCCCGAAGCCCGGCACGAACTGCGCGATCAAACGGCGCAGGAACCCGACGATCCCTTCCGGCAGGTAGTACACGACGAACAAGATCATCAAGCCGTAGATCGACCGCTTGAAATCGGTGATGTTGGTGATGAACCAGGACAGTGCACAGAACGCGAGGCAAAGAACGACCGGCACGATGATCGCGACCCGATCCTGAGGCTCGGCCTTGCTGAGCGCATATCCACCGGTGCCAACAGCGATAATTGCAATAACGCCGGCGATCTGGCGGAATAAGTCGAGGTCCGCCAGCAATGCTGGCAGCGTCACGATGATCATCGCACCAACGATCGGCCCGATCCGCGACTTGCGCCCGCCCATGGTGACAGCCAGCAAGAAACTGATCGTCAGTTCGAACGAGAAGTTGTTTGGCGCGATGTACTGCTCCGAGTAAGCCATCAGCGATCCAGCAAGACCAGCAAGCGCCGCCGACACGACGAACGCGATGACCTTGTGCTTGTAGACGCTGACGGCCATGCAGTCCGACGCGATCGGGCTATCGCGCAACGCTTCGAAAGCACGTCCGTAATGCGAGGCGACGATCCGGTTCACGAACACAATCGTCAAGCCCAGCGTGAAGATGACAAGATAATAGAACGAGAAGTCCTTCATCAGCGCAGTCTTCATCTTCAGCAGCGGGAACGTATCCCCAAGCCACCGCAGATCAAACAGCATCGGCTTGATGATAGTCACGCCCTTGGGACCGTTCGTCAGAAAGTCCATCTCGTTGATGAGAATGCCAACGATGGTCCCGAACGCCAGGGTCACCATCGCCAGATAAGGACCGGTGACCTGCAGCGCTGGAAGCGCAAGCAGCGCCCCGAACGCGGCAGCAACCAGGGTACCCGCGATCATGGCGATGAAGATGTCTGGAACGGCGCTCGTGGCACCGCCTACCAGCAACCCGTGATGAACGAGCACCCCGGCGGTGTAGGCACCGATCCCGAACAATGCGGCATGGCCGAGCGAAACTTCTCCCGTGTACCCGAACACGATGTCGAGCCCGAGCGCCAGAATTGCATAAATCGCGATCAGGATGACGAGGTGGAGGTAATACGGAGCGGAGCTGCCAAAGAACGCAAGGATTGCGAACGGCAGCAGCAGCGCCGCGACGATACCCAGAATGAGGCCTAAAGACTTGAACATGTGCGGCCCCTTAGACTTTCTTGATTGCGGTCTTGCCGAACAGACCGGCAGGCTTAAGCATCAGCACGAGCAACAGCAGCACCAATCCAGGCACGTCCTTGTAACCCGTTGAAATGAAATAGCCTGTCAGCGTTTCGGTGATGCCCAAAATGAGCCCGCCGACGACGACGCCAAACCCCGACGACAGTCCGCCGATGATGGCGACGGCGAAAGCCTTCAACCCGAGCGAGGCACCCATCGTGGCCCCTGTCAACGTGACCGGCGCAACCATCACGCCAGCGAATGCGGCAACCATCGACGAAAGGGCATAAGAGAACGTGATGACCCGGCTGGTATTGATGCCCATCAGCTGGGCGGCGTCCCGGTCAGCTGCCGTCGCCACGACCGCCTTGCCGTAAATCGACGTGCGGTTGAACAACTCGACGAGCAGCATCATGCCGATCGCCCCGAACACGATGACGATTTCCATCGGCAGCACCCGCACGCCGAAGATGTCGAGCGCCTCTTTGCCCAGCGGCGAGGGGAACGAGAGGTCGTCGCGACCCCAGATGTTTTCGGCAACGTTAAGGAAAATGATCCCTAGCGCGATGGTCGCCATGATCCAGGCGGCTTCGGACTTGGTCTTGATCGCCTGCCGCACGCCGAGCAACTCGACGAATGCGCCCTGAGCAAGCCCGAACGCGAGCGCCACGGGGATCATCAGCAGGTACGCTGGCATCGGCGAGAGGCCGAGCGACATGAAAAACCGGACGGTCGTCCAGCCAACGAGCGCGCCAAGCATCAGCGCTTCGCCCTGGCCGAAATTGAGCGTCTTGGAGGTTGCAAAGGTTAACTGATAACCGAATGCAATCACGCCGTAGATCATGCCGACGGCAATACCACTGACGATAAGCTGAGCAAGAATTTCCATAGACGCGCTTCACCGCTACGAGGAATTGGGAGCCGGCGCAACGCATTGCGTCGCCGACGAGACGATTTGAATACTAGTCAAAAAAGCGCGGCATCCAGATCGGATGCCGCGCCTTTATCAATGTTCAGATTAGCTCTTTGGCTTCACGCGGACGGCTTTGTCGCCTTCCAGGTCCTTCATGTCGACGGCTTCGACGCGACCGCCCTTGACGATTCCCATCACCGGAATGTTCGCGCTGATGGCTTCGTGGTCGGTTGCAGTGAACGGCGCATCATAGATCGTGACGACGCCTTCAACTTTGGTCTTGAGGTTCTCGAGAGCTTCGCGGATCTTGGGACCATCGGTCGACTTGGCCTGCTCGATGGCGGCAGCGAGGAGATAGACCGAGTCGTATCCCTGGGCTGCCGACACTGGCGAAGGAATGCGGTCGACTTTGTAGGCCGCCTGATAGGCTTCGATGAACGCTTTGCGCTTCGGCGTCGTTGGGGCCTGGATGAATGTCTGCGGCATCATCGCGCCTTCGGAATTCTTGCCCGCTGGATCGATGAAGTTGGCCATCGACAATGTCCACGAACCAATCATCGGCACTTTCCAGCCGAGCTTGTCCATGCCATTGGCGATCTGTGCAAGTTCGGGCCCGATTGCGTAGGTGAGAATCGCTTCAGCGCCGGCTTCTTTGGCCTTCAGAAGCTGTGACGTCATGTCGGTGTCTTTGACGTTGAACTTCTCCACGACGACGGGCGTGACGCCCTTTGCCGTCAGAGCCTTCAACAAGTCGTCCTTGCCGAACTGACCGTAGTTGGTGCTGTCAGCGAGGATGGCGACCTTTTTGAAGCCTTTACGGCCGATCGCTTCTTCAACGATCATCGCGCTCTGCACGGTGTCATAGGCAGCGTTGCGGAAGATGTAATTCGGAGCCGGGAATTGCTTGGTGACAGCCGAGCCGGTTGCGACGTTGTTGAATACCGGAATTTCGGCTTCCTGATAGAAGCGCTGCGAGGCCAGCGATACGCCGGTGTTGATAAAGCCGAGCGTTGCGACGACTTTCTCTTTGTTGATCAGTTCTTGCGCAACCTGAACGCCCACTTCGTTCTTGGCTTCGTCGTCGCGCTCGATGAGTTGGATGGGACGACCGAGTACGCCACCCTTTTTGTTGATTTCTTCGACGGCGAGCTTGACGCCGTCCCGCATCGAAACGCCCATCGACGAAGAGCCGCCAGTGAACGGACCGCTCAGGCCGACTTTGATCGGATCTGCAGCGTAAGCTGCCGAAATGCTGGCTGCGCTGACGGCAGCAGCAAGCAGTACATGCTTAATCGTCACGTATTTCTCCCTGGGTGAAAACCTTGCTCCACGGACGTTCGCTATGTCCGTGGCGGCTTGTCTCGGCCTGCGCGTGCCGGTTCCAATACGAAACCGCCCGTTTTTGGCGTTCTTCTGCCGATGACTGGGTGTGGCATACCATCAGTGACGGACGATTGTGAAGCACAAGCGAATCGCCTTTCGGCTCACGCACATGCACAATTTCCACCCCCGCTCCGGCCAATTTCTCCATGTCGACGGGACCTCATCCGATGGTGCAGCGCACGCACCGCCCGATCGCATGCGGCCAATGCGACGAAAGTTTAATGTCTCGCGTCGAATCGTCTCGCAAGCATTGAAAAAACCGGCGAATTTAGAAACGGGGAATTAGCCCGGAGATGCTATCTTTGGTTGCATTACACTTTTCGGGACAATTCCTCATGCAAGCGATCACGCAGACCCAAATCGCCGCCAGACCGCAATCGAATACCCCGCTGTTCGAGGCTCTCGTCTGCGAAACGCACCACGCGGCGGCCATGAGCGCTATTGTCGCCAGCTGCATCAACGGCAGCGCCGTCGGTCGCCACACGTTCGACCGCGCCACGATCGATCGTTTTCTTCCATCCGAACCTGCGGTGCTGCTGTCCCTGACTCGGCGCTCGCTGCTGGAAATCGAGCCGTTGACCGAAACCCAGGATGTCATCGACAGCTTCTTTGTCGCCCTTCGCCTGATGCGCCGCGCGCTTGAAAAGTACTTTTTCGATGCGTCCGAAATCGGAGCCGGTCGCGCCCGCGTCGTTCATGCCCGCGCACTGACGGCCACCGCCAGTCGCCTATGCCATGAAGGCTTGCGTGCCGTCCGCGCCCTGGAAATCGAAACCCCCGGTCGCCTGCCGTCGCTCTATTGCGATCACGCCCAAGCCCTGTCCCGTCTCTTGCTCGCCGCTGAGCGCGGCGGCATGCCCTGCCTTGACGTGAACGGTCATCCCTTTTTGCCAAATCTGCCCCAGCGCCGCCAATCGAGCCGCCGCACACTTGGGCAGAATTGCCGTTTACTGTATCAACGGGCGATCGTGTCAGCCTTCGTCAAGGACATCTCCGAAGGCGGCATCGGCCTTCTGCGCGCGCCCTTCCTTCGTCCCGATGACCTCGTCACCGTCGAGCTTGAAAATGGTCGCCAGTTCAAGGGTTTGGTCGCCTGGACTCGCGGCGAGGCAGCAGGCATACGCTTCTTCCAGGCCATCAACCGGTCCGATCCGATCTTGGCGATCTGACGCCCCATTGCGCGCGTGCCCATTGTCAATCCGCACCCCGATCAGCTATCGAACCGCTCGATAGCGATAGGGCCGTGCACATGACCGTAAAAAGAGCCGACCACACCCCCCAGTTGGCGGCTGCGATGGAGCCGTTGCTCGCCATCCCGATCGACAGTGCTTGGCGGCCCCAGATCCTGGCTTTCCTGGCCATGGCCGCTCACAACGCCGACCTTTTCGCCGATCTGCCCTATGATGACGCCAACGACGAGGCAGCACCCGTCTTCCGCCCGGGCAGGCCAGCGGAGGAAATGCTATGAAGCCTGCAACTGCGACAGCGCGTGAAATTGCTGCCGCCATCGCCTACGGTGAAACCACAGCAACAGCGACCCTGGAAGCAACCCTCGACGCCATCGCCACCCGCAACGGCGAACTGGGAGCCTTCACCGACGTCGTGGCCCATCGCGCCCGCACCCGCGCCGCAGCCATCGACGCCGCCCGCTCTGCTGGTCGCCGTCTGCCCCCGCTGGCCGGTGTGCCTTTCGCCGTCAAAAACCTGTTCGATATCGCAGGCGTCACAACAAGAGCAGGTTCCAAGATCAACCGCGCCAACGCGCCAGCCAGCCTTGACGCCACAGTTGTCGTGCGCCTGGAAGCCGCTGGCGCGGTGCTCGTCGGCGCATGCAACATGGACGAATACGCCTACGGCTTTACCGGCGAGAACGCCCACGATGGGCCCTCGCGCAACCCAGCCGATCTGACACGCATGACCGGCGGATCGTCTGGCGGTCCGGCCGCAGCCGTAGCCGCAAATCTTGTCCCAGTTGCGATCGGCTCGGACACCAACGGCTCGATCCGCGTCCCAGCCTCCCTTTGCGGCCTCTACGGATTGAAGCCAACCTATGGCCGTCTGTCGCGTGCGGGCGCATTCCCGTTTGTGGCGAGCCTGGATACCGTCGGACCGCTCGCCCGCACCACCGCAGACCTCGCCGCCGTTTACGACGCGCTGCAAGGCCGCGATCCCCGAGATCCCGTCTGCGATCCACCCGATGACGCACCGCTCCTGCCGCTCATCAGCGAAGGGATCGGCGACGTCCGCATGGCACTTGCCGACGATTATTTTCTCAGCGGCGCATCCGATGACGCCCGTGCAGCGCTTGAGTCACTCGCCTCTGACCTCAAGATCACCCAACGCGTCACCCTGCCCGAGGCCCATCGCGCCCGAGCAGCAGCCTTTGTGCTCACCGCTGCTGAAGGTGGCACGCTGCACCTGCCCCGCCTCCAAGCAGGCGCTGTCGATTTCGACCCAGACACACGTGAACGTCTGATCGCAGGTGCGATGATCCCGGCCGCCTGGGTCGTCCAGGCCCAACGCTTCCGCCGCTGGTTCCACAACGAAGTGATGCGGATATTCGACAGCGTCGATGTGATCTTTGCGCTCGCAACGCCGATCACCGCACCCAAGTTGGGCCAGAAAACGTTCACGTTCGATGGTGCGGAAATCCCAGTCCGGCCCCACCTCGGCCTCTACACGCAGCCGATCACGTTCATCGGCCTTCCCGTCGTGACCGTGCCCTTGAAACGCGCGCCGGGCGAACTCCCCTTGGGCGTCCAGATCATCGCGGCCCCCTGGAATGAACTTGCCGCTCTGAAAGTTGCCCACGACATTGAGACCCGCGGCCTCTCGGCCATCGTCGACCCAAAAAGGTGAAGTTTTTGGCCCACGGGCGAGCGAGAACGCGTTACGGCGTTCCGGCGCAAGCCGCATCCATCGCTTGCTTTTGCTCCAGCGTCGCGGGTTGATTGCGACCAGCCTGATAATCCAGGTGCCGCTGCGTGCAGGCCTGAGAAAGCGTCGGCTTCGACACGGCGGCTATCTGCGACGCATCGGCAGGGCGCGGCTTTTTTCGCGCCAAAGACGAAGTTTCAAGCATTTTTTCCGGTGCAGCACTGCACCCAGCCAATAGGCAGGCAACACTAGCCGCACTGGCGACGATCAGGCATTTCGAAAACGCGGCAATTGTCATGGGGTCTCGCATGGCTGGCAGCCCGGGACGCGAAACGGAGCTTAGTTGGAGGCAATCCATCTGATTTGCGCTCAACTGTCACCCCCCAAACCGTCGCAAGCGGACTCGCCGCCCCCATCGGAGCGCCACAGCGCGTGAGATCAGAGTTCGCCCGTGAGGGCATGGCGCGACAGCGCCCCGGCGGTGGTCCGCCGCCCCATCGGAGCGCCACAGCGCGTGAGATCAAAAATGGAGGCTCGACTCCGGAATTGAACCGAAGATGATGAACGTTGCACCGCTCACGCGTAACCGATCCGCCATCGAGCCATCCGTCCACGGTCGTATGCCAAAGTCCTTGCAGCCGCGTTAATAGCGCGGCGCGCAAAGCAGCATCAAAATGGCACTGAAACCTTCCGGCCCGCCTGATGGTTGCACCAGTGTCGCACCAAGTTTCGGCGCTTGCTGATCCAAGGCCTAAGATTTAACACAATGTCCTATGGGCGGTCAGCGTAACAAGCAGTGGACAATGGTGAGCGGTTGGTTGCGCCAACTGCTGATCGTTATGGTCGTGCTGAAATCGCTGGTACCGGTCGGCTATATGCCCGACTTCAGCAAGGGCTTAGCGGCCTCGCCACTCGTGATCTGTTCGGCGTCCGGCACAAAAATCATTGATTTCGACCAGCTTGGTGACCCGACCGGCCAGCATCAGTCTAATCCGTCCGACGACGGTCTATGCCCGTTTTCCGCTTTGAGCGATAATGGCCTCGTCAAGCCAGACCATCAAAGCCTCCCAGCGCCGGAGTTCGTAGCCGTTTTATCGACAGCGGCCCCATCGGCGGTTCTCCCGCCAGCACGCGCAGGTCCAGCTGTCGGGTCGCGTGCGCCACCAACCCATTCTGACTGCTGAAAAATATTATCGGGCCGGAGCCGAAAGTGCCCGGACCTCATTCAGCCTGTTCAGGAGCCATCCATGTCTATGAGTTTTCACCGGCGCGGCCATGCCGCAGCCTCTGCCACGACCATGTCAACAGCTGCACTTGTCGCCGTTATCGGCAGCGCCCATGCGCAGCCGGCGATGCCCAAGTCGGTTCCGGTGCCCCCCGTCACCGTCGAGCAGGTGCCCGCTAAGCCAAGCGTCGCTGTCGCGAAAAAAAACGCGGCGGCAAAATCCCAACCCAACGCAGACCAGCCATTCGCCAAACCGGTCGGCCAGCCACAGTCCAAGCCAGTCCCGGCCACCCAGCCAGCGAGCGGATCTACAGCCGATACGTTCAACATTCCCGATCTCACCGGCATTGGCGCAACCGGACTTTCATCCCCTTTGGCCAGTTTCTCCATCGGTTATGACGCTCTTGCCGCCCAACGTGTTCAATCCAGCGACACGGCGGCCCTGCTGAAGAACGCACCCGGCGTTAGCCTCTATCAGGCCGGCGGTGTTTCAAGCCTGCCTGTCCTTAACGGTCTCGCCGACGACCGCATTCGCGTCCTCGTGACCGGAATGCCGATCACGTCGGCCTGCGCCAACCACATGAACCCCGCGCTGTCCTACACCGACCCCGCCAACGTCGGCTCAATCGAAGTCGTCAGTGGCGTATCACCGGTCAGTAAAGGCGGTGACAATATCGCTGGCTTGATCATCGTCGAGCCAAAACAGACCCCGTTTGCCAGCCAAGCTGAAGGCGTGCGCACGTCGGCAAGCATCTCGTCCTTCTATCGCAGTAGCCAACATGCGTTTGGAGGCGCGGTGGCTGCGGAAGCTGCGACGCCGACGTTTGCCTTGCGCTACGACGGGGCGACAGTCTCGGCTGGCAACTACCATCAAGGCGAAGACGGCCCTGCTGTGAAATCGACTGAATACGAAGCGCGTAATCATGCTGTGACGTTATCGGGCAAACTCGGTGGCGGTGATCAATTGACCGTCCAGGCCGGCCTCCAGCACATTCCCTCGCAGGGCTTCGTCAACCAGCGGATGGATTTGGTCGATAACTCGGCTCAGTTCATCAATGCGGGGTATCAGGGTCGCTTCGACTGGGGCACGCTCGATGCGCGCGCGTACTTCCAGCACACCAGCCACGAGATGAATTTCCTCGACGACAAGAAGTTCAACAAGGTGGCACCTTATCGAAACATGCCGATGCGGACGGAAGGCCAGGATGCTGGCTATTCATTGAAAGCAGAAATCCCAGTGTCAGGGACAGATCTCGTTCGCATTGGAAACGAGTTCCAGCATCAAGGCCTCAAGGACTGGTGGCCACCGACAACGGCGGGTGTCAGCATGATGGGTCCCAATAACTACATCACGCTGAACGATGCGACCCGCGATCGCTTTGGGACTTTCATTGAATGGGAAAAAAAGTGGACCCCCGCCTGGACGACACTTTTGGGTGCGCGCCACGATGTCGTGTGGATGGATACCGGCGACGTTGCTGGCTACAATAACGTTGTTGGCGGCATGGCGGGCGTCTACGCCGTGGATGCGGCAGCATTTAATGCCCGCGAACACGCCCGCACCGACCAAAACATCGGCGTCTCTGCTCTCGCGCGCTACGCACCGACCCACAACAGTGCCATTGAAGCGGGCTATGCGATGAAGTCGCGCGCGCCCAATCTTTATGAACGCTACACGTGGAGCAAGGTCGACAGCACCATGGACAACGCCCAGATGGCGATGAACATGTTTGGATGGTTCGGCGATGGCAACGGCTACACAGGCAATCTCGACCTTAAAGCGGAAACCGCCCATACGGCCAGCCTTACGCTCGGCTGGCACGACGCCGCCACCAAGGACTGGAGCCTGCGCCTGACGCCTTACTACACCTACGTCAGCGACTACATCGGCGTCCGAAGACTCCCCTACAACAATGCGGGTGTCCAGGGTGGGTCGATCAACCACCCCGGATTCGTGAACCTACAGTTCGTTAATCACGACGCCGAACTCTATGGTGCGAACGTTTCCGGCACCATGCCGCTGCTAAATGACAGCCAGTTTGGCACCTTTGCGCTGATCGGCACCCTCAATTACGTGCACGGCGAAAACGCCGATACCGGCATGAGCCTGTATCACATGATGCCGCTGCACGGACGCCTCACGCTCAATCACAGACTTGGCAATCATAGGCTTGGCAGCTGGACCAATGCCATTGAGTTCGAAGCCATTGGCGGGAAAAACAACGTCGACACAGTGCGCAACGAGCTGACCACTTCGGCCTACACCCTCGTCAATCTCCACTCGAGCTATGAATTGGGCAATGTCCGCTTTGATGCCGGCATTACCAACGTCTTTGACAGTTATTACGAAAACCCTATGGGCGGCCACTACATCGAACCAACCATGCCAGGCCACATCGGCGGCACTCAGCCAAAAGGCAACGTCCCAGGTATGGGCCGATCGTTCAACGCAGGCATGTCCATTAAGTTCTGACGACGGCAGCGGTTGGCGGCATGGGTTTGGTCAATGTCCGAACGTCCTCACCCACTCAAGCGGAAAACACCCGCTTGAGTGCCTATTGAGCGTCCAGCGCCTCAATCGTATCACCCTTGGAATGGCACAACTGGCGACCAATCAATGCTGCCCCATGCCGTGCAGCTTGCAGGTATCCCTGCGCACGGCTAGATGTCGCCAACCCTGGTCGAAATAACGGACACATCCGATGCTTGAACTTCTGGCCTTCATCAGCGGCCTCATTACGATGTACATTTACATCATTTTCGCGAGCGTGATCCTGTCCTGGCTGATGAGCTTTGGCGTTGTGAACCCGCACAACCCGACGGTCCGCGCGATTTATCAAGCACTGTTGGCGGTAACCGAGCCCCTTTTGCGTCCCATTCGGTCGATCCTTCCCGATCTGGGCGCGATCGACATTTCGCCGATTGTGCTCCTGCTCGGCTGCCAGTTCTTGCAGTCTGTGGTCCTGCCAAACATCGCTAAGGCGGTGATTTGAATATTGCGCTGCCCCCGTTTGCCCGCCTGAGGGCGCGGGGGCTCGAAGTGCGCGTGCGGCTGACACCAAAATCCTCTTCCGATCGCGTCGAAGGCACCTGCGAAAGCGCGGACGGACCAGCTCTAGCAGCCCGCGTCCGGGCGGTCCCCGCCGATGGCGCGGCAAACACCGCGCTGGAACGTCTCATTGCAGACTGGCTCGGCTTATCCAAAAGTAGTATCTCTCTGACTGCGGGACTCAAGTCCCGAGTCAAAGTGGTGACGGTCCGCGGACCCGCAGACGTGACAATCGCGCGCCTCAACGACCGGCTGGCAGAACTTTTGGCAACAAAGACAAAAACATAGGGCCCATCTGAGAGGCCTGGATCACGAGGGAAGAACCGCATGTCAAACGCCCAAATCATCGACGGCAAGGCCATCGCAGCCCAAGTCCGCGCCGACGTCGGTGCGCAAGTGGCCGAATTGAAACGCGATCACGGCTTCGTGCCGGGTCTCGCCGTCGTGCTCGTCGGTGAAGATCCTGCAAGCAAGGTCTACGTCAAGAACAAGGCCCTCCAAACCGTCGAAGTCGGCATGAAGTCGGTCGAACACAAACTGCCGGTAGAAACCAGCGAAGCAACACTTCTCGAACTGGTTGGCGCGCTCAACCGCGATCCCTCGATCCACGGCATTCTCGTCCAGATGCCCCTCCCCAAGCACATCGACAGCCTCAAGGTCATCGAGGCGATCGACCCGATGAAAGACGTCGATGGCTTCCACGCCGTCAACGTCGGTCGCCTGTCGATCGGCGAACGCTGCCTCGTCCCCTGCACGCCGACCGGCTCGATCATCCTTGCCAAATCGGTCCGCAAGGACCTCAAAGGCTTAGATGCCGTCGTCGTTGGCCGTTCCAATATCGTCGGCAAGCCCATGGCCCAGTTGCTCATCAAAGAGGATTGCACGGTCACAGTTGCCCACTCCCGAACCCGCGATCTCGAAGCCGTCTGCCGCCGCGCCGACATCCTTGTCGCAGCCGTCGGCCGCCCCGAATTCGTCAAAGGCAGCTGGATCAAGCCCGGTGCCATTGTCATTGACGTCGGAATCAACCGCATCACGGGTCCCGACGGCAAATCCAAACTGGTCGGCGATGTCGCCTACGACGAAGCATTCAAAGTCGCGGGCGCCATTACGCCCGTTCCAGGCGGCGTCGGCCCCATGACCATTGCCTGCCTTCTGAAGAACACCCTCGAAGCTGCCCAGATGCAGCGCGGTCTGGAAGTGAAGCCGTTTGGCCAAGCCTAAGAAGACGAGCCTGAGAAGACGAGCCTGAACCGAAAAACTTGAACGCGGTCAGCCTCAGCCACCAAGCTTCGTCAACCCAGCCTGTAACGCCGCGCGATGGGCACGAGCGCCGAATATCCAACCCCATGCTGCAATTGATGCAGTATGGGGTGCCGGTCTCGCAATCGTCGCCCGCCTACGCCGCTTGAGCCCGGGAAAGCGTTTCACGCCGATAGCTGAGTGCTTCTGCGATATGCATCCGACCGACCCGTTCTTCCCCATCCAGATCGGCAATCGTCCGAGCGACTTTGAGCGTGCGATGAAACCCGCGTGCCGACAATCCCAGCGTATCTGCCGCTTGTCGCAGCAGTGCCTGGCCAACGTCGTCCGGCGTTGCAATTTGCTCCAGTAACTGACCCGAGCAATCTGCGTTGGTTCGCGGACCTTTGTTGCCAAATCCCTTGATCCCGAAACTGGCAAGCCGCTCGCGCTGCATCCGGCGGGCGCCCGATACCCTGGCCCGCACATCAGCACTACTCTCAGTTGGAACCGGCAGCACAAGATCGGACGCCGAAACCGCTGGCACTTCGATCTGCAAATCGATGCGGTCCAGCAGCGGGCCCGAGATGCGGGCCTGATAGTCGGCAGCGCATCGCGGCCCGCGCTTACAAGCACTCCCCGCCGATCCCCCGCCGCAGCGGCAAGGGTTCATCGCTGCAATCAGCTGAAACCGCGACGGATACGTGATGCGGTGATTGGCGCGCGCAATCACAACCTCCCCGGTTTCGATGGGTTGCCGCAAGCTGTCCAACACCTGCGGCGTGAATTCCGGCAATTCGTCGAGAAATAAAACGCCCAGATGCGCAAGGCTGGCCTCGCCCGGCTTTGGCCGCGAACCGCCCCCCACTAAGGCCGCCATACTCGCCGAGTGATGGGGTGACCGGAACGGCCGGTCGATGGCAAGCTTGCCGCCCATCAGCTCACCTGCAAGACTATGGACCATTGATACTTCGAGCATCTCTTCAGATTGCAGCGGCGGCAGAATGGAAGGTAATCGCGATGCCAGCATCGACTTGCCCGATCCCGGTGGGCCGATCATCAATAGGTTGTGGCCCCCGGCTGCAGCAATCTCAAGCACCCGCTTGGCTGAGTCTTGCCCCTTGATATCCTTGAGGTCTGGCAGATACGAAACCTCCCGTTCGAGGTTGGGTTCAGGCCGACGCAGCGTCTGTTGTCCTTTGAAATGGTTGATCAGGGCCAGCAGATGGGGCGGCGCAATAATGTCGACATCCTCACCAGCCCAAGCAGCCTCGGCTCCACTCTCGGCCGGGCATATAAGTCCCTTACCTGCGCCGTTGGCACCGATGGCTGCTGGCAACGCACCCGGTACGGATCGGATCGACCCGTCCAGAGCCAACTCGCCGATGGCCATGTATCCAACAATCGCGTCGGGCGCGACGGCGCCCAGTGCCGCCATCAGGGCCAGCGCGATTGGCAGATCGAAGTGGCTGCCTTCCTTTGGGAGGTCGGCTGGCGCGAGATTGACCGTGATGTGCTTGCCCGGCAGGCCAAGCCCGATGGCATGCAGCGCGTTGCGAACCCGTTCGCGGCTTTCAGCCACCGCCTTATCCGGCAAGCCGACAATGGCAAACGCCGCTTGTCCGGGCGTGATCCGCACTTGAACCTGGATCGGACGGGCTTCGATCCCGACAAATGCGAGCGTCGACATTTGACCATACATGGGGGCTTGCCTTCCAATCGGCGACCGACGTTAAAATCACCTCAACTGCATACGTCATCTACCTGCTGCTGTAAAGAACATTAAAGGAACATATAAAGATTATTGGCGGTGCTGACTGGCGGTTCGCCGCTCGATGGCGTCAAAAATCAGCGCCGCAATATCGGCCCCCCCGAACGCTTTGATCTGGCGGATGCCCGTCGGCGAGGTCACGTTAATTTCGGTCAGGTAGGGCCCTATCACGTCGATCCCTGTGAAAATCAATCCGCGTCGCAGCAGTTCAGGTCCAAGCCGGTTGCAGATCTCGATATCGCGCGCCGTAAGCGCTACAGCTTGCGCCGTCCCGCCGACGTGCAAGTTGGATCGTGTTTCGCTATCGGACGGGACACGGTTGACCGCGCCCGCCACGACCCCGTCGACCAGAATGATCCGTTTGTCGCCCGCGCGCACTTCGGGGCGGTATTGCTGGACCATGAACGGTTCGCGAAACACGGTTTGGAACAGTTCAACCAGCGACGCGAGATTGGAATCGCCCGGCCCGATCCGGAACACGCCGGCCCCGCCATTGCCATACAGCGGCTTGACGATGATGTCCTTGTGCTCGGCACGAAACGCCATGACGTCGGCGAGTTGCCGCGTCACGATCGTCGGCGGCATCAGGTCCAGAAAATCCAGCACCCACAGCTTTTCTGGAGCGTTGCGCACGTGCGCCGGATCGTTCACGACCAGCGTCTTGGGGTGAATCCGTTCCAGCAGATGCGTTGTGGTGATATAGCCCATGTCGAACGGCGGATCTTGTCGCAGCAGCACCACATCGCACGTCGCAAGATCAATCGTGCACGGGTCACTCAGCGTGTAATGTTGGCCAACGACGTCGTGAACCTGGATCGACTGACCGCGCGCCATGAGACGATCGCCGATCAATGCGAGGTCGGGCGGCGTGTAATAAAATAGGTCGTGACCACGCCGCTGTGCTTCCAGCAAGAGTGCGAACGTACTATCGCCGCGGATGTCGATCCGGTCCACGGGGTCCATCTGGCAAGCAATTCTGAGCGGACGGGTCATCGGCAAAGCTCCACAACGAAGTTCGAGAAAGCCGATCTAGCACGTTATGCCGACCGCGTGAGTCTGTGTCATGCACAGCCCTCCAAGTGAACCGGCAGTCGTCGCGGCAGAACATAGAGTGCGTCAAACCGCTGCTCATAAGTGCCATAACGCGGGTTACGCCCAATCCACTGCAGCGCGGCGCGCCGGATGCGTCGCGATTGCTTCGGCGAAATCGAAAATTCGGCGGCCTCAAATGTCCGCCGCGCCTTCACCTCAACGAATGCCACGACGCCGCCACGAACGGCGACCAGGTCGATCTCACCTGAGTGCGTTTTGTACCGCCGCGCAATCACCCGGTAGCCCTTCACGCTCAGGTAGATGCCGCCGATAAACTCGGCCCATATCCCGAACTGGTAGCGCGCGCGCCGTTCCTCGCGCCACGCGTGCGGTTCGACGTCGAAGGGGATCCTCTGCAGCTGTTCCATGATCCGAACGTAGCAGGAACAAATAGATCAGGCAAGTAGATCTCTCAGCCATGGGATCAATGGCAGATCGGCTGGCGGCATCGGATACGATGCCAGTTTGTTTGCGCGCACCCACGCGATCTGTTGGTTTTCGCGCGGCATGATTTCACCCTCCCATTGTCGGCAGATATATAGCGGCATCATGAGGTGGAACGTCTCGTAGGTGTGGCTTGCAAACGTGAACGGCGCGAGACACGCTTCGCACACGTCGATCGACAATTCCTCGGCTAACTCTCGCCGCAGCGCCGCCTCGGGCGTTTCCCCGGGCTCGACTTTGCCGCCTGGAAATTCCCACAAGCCCGCCATAGACTTACCCGTCGGTCGCTGCGCGATCAGCACCCGGTTATCGACATCCACCAGCGCCGCCGCGGCCACCAAGACGATCCGCATGAAACCCCTTAAGGTCTTGGGGTCAAGGGGGCTGGCCCCCTTGCCTTCACTTCACTTAGCTACGGTAATCCGCATTGATCGAAACGTAATCGTGCGTCAGATCGCAGGTCCAAACCGTCGCCTGCCCACCGCCGATACCCACATCGACCCGGATGACGATGTCTGCATTCTTCATATAAGCGGCAACCGTCGCCTCGACATATTCCGCCGCCCGCTCGCCGTTGCGCGCGACGATATGCGAACCAAACCAGATCGACAGCTTGTCGCGATCCGCCGCCTCGCCTGACTTGCCGACCGCCATCACGACGCGGCCCCAATTGGGATCCTCGCCTGCAATCGCAGTTTTGAGGATCGGCGAATTCGCGCACGAAAACGCAATCCGCCGGGCCGCGCGATCAGATTCCGCCCCCCAGACCTGGAACGTGACGAATTTGGTCAACCCCTCGCCGTCCTTGGCGACCTGCAGTGCGAGATTGTGCATCACCGCCCGCAACCCTGCAGCAAACGCAACACATGCAGCATCGGCCATGTCCGAAATCACCGGTGCGCCGCGCTTCACGCTGGCCCCGGTCGCAAAGGCAATCAACGTGTCGCTGGTTGAGGTGTCGCCGTCGATGGTCATGCAGTTGAACGTCTGGTCGGCAATCGACGAGACCAGACGTTGCAGCACGCCCTTATGGATCGCAGCGTCAGTGAAAATAAAGCACAGCATCGTTGCCATGTCGGGCGCGATCATGCCGGCACCCTTGCAGAACCCGTTGATCGTCACGGGCACTCCCCCAAGATCGACCGTCTGTGTCGCAAGTTTTGGATACGTGTCCGTTGTCATGATCGCGCGCGCCGCAGCCTCAAACCTGTCCGGCAGGGCCGATTGAGCGAGCGACGCGAGCAAAGGCGTGATCTTGCCCGCATCCAGCGGTTCCCCAATGACGCCTGTTGAGGCAACATAAACTCCGCCCGCCGCACCACCCGCCGCTGACACGGCGGCCGCAACCGTCTGCTGGACGGCCTCCCGTCCACGCCCACCCGTGAACGCGTTCGCGTTGCCCGAGTTAACAACGAGAACCCGCGCATCCGCACCAGACGCAAGGCTCTCCCGGCAGAGCAATACCGGCGCTGAACAGGTCTTGGACTGGGTCAGAACACCCGCCGCGACCGTTCCCTCATCGAACACGGCAAGCATCAGGTCCGTCCGGCCTTTGTACTTGATCCCCGCCTGCGCAGCGGCAAACCGCACCCCGTCGATCGGCGGCAATACTGCCAAGGTCTTGGGCGCAAACGGAGAAGTTTTCGTGATCGTTCCCATGGCGGTCCTCGGCAAAAACAATCCCCTCTCCCCTGACGTCTTAGTCCCAAAAAGCGAGGAGGGCTGGGGGAACACGTTCCCCCAATCGGGGGTGGGCGAAAGCCCGCGCACGTTACGCGGCATACGATGCCAACCCTTCAAAAGCAAAGGGCCGCTTAAGGCAAGCGGCCCTTTCAAAATCATCCCGATCGGTGCGATTATTTCTTTTCGGCACCCGGCGCGAGTGGCGGCGTCTTGCCGTCCTTTTCCATCTTCTCGATTTGCGCCTTGATTTGAGCTTCCATCGCCTGCTTCTGCTCTGCCTGAGCCTTCTCCTGCTCTTCGGCGAGCTTCTTCACTTCCGGGTCGATGTATTCGATTTTGGCCTTGGAGCGCAACGCGACAGCGACTTCCTGAGCCTTCTTTTGAATCATCGAGTTCAAAATCCGGTCCTTGACCTCATCGAATGTTGGCAGCTTCTTTTCGCGCCGATCTTCAAGCTTGATCAGGTGGAACCCGAACTGGCTTTTCACAGGCGGCGAAAGTTCGCCTTTCTTCAGACGGTAGGCAGCTTCTTCAAACGCTGGCACCATTTGACCGCGACCGAAGAACCCGAGCATGCCGCCGTCGTCCTTCGATCCGGGGTCCTTCGAATTTTCTTTGGCAAGGGCTGCAAAGTCGCCGCCCTTGGCAAGCTTTTCTGCGATCTCCTTAGCCTTGTCTTCGGTGTCGACCAGAATGTGGCGGGCCTGCACTTCTTCCTCCGGCTTCATCCCTTTGATTTGGTCGTCATAAAAAGCTTTGGCAACGCCGTCTGAGACATCGCCTTTGACCGATTTGTCAAAAAACGTGTCGCGAAGCGCGCGGCGCTTCCAGTAGCTCAAGCGATCTTCGTAATCTTTGCCGGTCGAGAGCTTGCCAGCTTCGGCAGCGTCGGCGAACAGCTGGTTTTCAATCATGTATTCGACCAACACGCGGCGTTTGGTGGCTGGCGGCAGATTGCCCAGATCGCCGCCGATTTCAAATTCGGCGAGCTTGAGATCCGCTTCGGTAATTTTTTTGCCATCCACCGTCGCCATGATCTTCTCTTCGGCCATCACTGCCGCAGGCAAAACAAGCGTTGCGCTGACGAGGCTGAGAGCGAGCAGGGCGGATCGCGAAGCGGCGGAGTAGAGGGAAAATGTCACGGCGGATACCTCGGACTGTGGCGGATGTGAAACGGCGGATTAGAAACACGCGGCGGCACCGCCGACGAGATGGACGCCAGCAGCTGGAAAGCACGCCGCTCTCCTACCCGTCGACGTGCAGACTGCCAAGTTAACAATGGGAGAGGAGAGCGGCCTTTTTGCGGTTGACCATGCGGTATGCGACCACAAGCCGTGCTGTGCGCGTTGACAATTCCCACGGCCCATCACTATCTCTGCGTTGAAAATTGGCTGACGCGATGCCTGAAGGATAGGCCTTGCGCTCGTCATGACGCAGTGGCCTGGAGCGAAATCGTTCTGCGACCGGTTCGACCGGAGCGGAATTCTTCCGCAACCGGGCCGACACTGCATCAGCCGCATTTGGATCAAGGACCACCGGAAATGCTATCGTTCGGCTCGCTCGCGGCTAAAATTTTTGGCTCATCTAACGATCGCCGTGTCAAAAGTTTTCGGCCCAAGGTCGAAGCAATTAACGCGCTTGAAGTCGATATGTGTTTGTTGAGCGACGAAGCGTTGCGGGCGCGCACGGACATGTTCCGCAGTCAGCTTGCCAGCGGCGAAGCAACGCTCGACGACTTGCTCGTGCCGGCCTTCGCAACGGTCCGGGAGGCAGCCAAGCGAGCCCTCGGCCAGCGCCATTTCGACGTCCAGTTGATCGGCGGCATGGTCTTGCACTCGGGCAACATCGCGGAAATGAAGACCGGCGAAGGCAAAACCCTGGTCGCAACGCTCGCTGTGTACTTGAACGCGCTCGCGGGCAAAGGCGTCCACGTCGTGACCGTCAACGACTACCTCGCGCGTCGCGATAGCGAGTGGATGGGTAAAGTCTACAAATTCCTGGGACTGACCGTCGGTGTCATTGTCCACGACCTGGACGATGCTGAGCGCCAGGCCCAATACGCGTGCGACGTGACGTATGCCACTAACAACGAGTTGGGCTTCGATTACCTGCGCGACAACATGAAGATGAGCAAAGACGAGATGGTCCAGCGCGACCACGTCTATGCCATCGTCGACGAAGTCGACAGCATTCTGATCGACGAAGCGCGCACCCCGCTGATCATCTCAGGACCGTTGGAAGATCGCGCAGAACTCTATCTGTCCATTGACGACCTGATTCCGTCGCTGCAGCCCGAGGACTTCGAACTCGATGAAAAGCAGAAGTCCGTTTCGTTGACCGAACTTGGCAACGAGCGGATGGAAACCCTGTTGCAAGAGCGGGGCATCATGAAAGGCTCGCTCTACGACATCGAGAACGTCACCTACGTCCATCACGTCAATCAGGCGCTGAAGGCCCACAAACTGTTCCAGCTCGACAAGGATTACATCGTCAAGAACGACGAAGTGGTGATTATCGACGAATTCACCGGTCGCATGATGGCTGGCCGCCGCTACTCCGAAGGTCTACATCAGGCGCTGGAAGCCAAAGAGCGCGTGGAGATCAAGCCGGAAAACCAGACGCTGGCCTCGATCACCTTCCAGAACTACTTCCGCCTCTATGAAAAGCTCGCCGGCATGACCGGAACGGCCTCGACAGAGGCGAGCGAGTTCATGGACATCTACGGCCTCGACGTGATCGAAATCCCGACCAATCGCGGCGTCGGTCGCGTCGACGAAGACGATGAGATCTATCGCACGCAAAAGGAAAAGTACGTAGCCATCGTCCAGACGATCGCCGACTGCCACCGTCGCCGCCAGCCCATCCTCGTGGGCACCACATCCATTGAAAAGTCCGAGCAGCTGTCGGCCCTGCTGAAGGACCGCAAGTTTATCGAAGGCATCGGCAAAACCCTGCTCGCGCAAGCCGAAACCATCAAAAAGCAGGACGACCTGAAAGCCCAGTTCGTCGACATGGGCAACTACCTCGTGTCGCTGGGCAAGGTGAACGGGCAAGCGGGCGACCCAGTGCCCCACCAGGTCCTCAACGCGCGCTTCCACGAGCAGGAAGCCGGCATCGTCGCCCAGGCTGGCCAGCCCGGCGGCGTCACCATTGCAACCAACATGGCCGGTCGCGGAACCGACATTCAGCTCGGCGGCAACGTCGATGCCCGCCTGCGCGATTGGGAGCAAGGCCTCATTGAAGCAGGCACGCCGCCCGATGAGACAACCATTGCCAAGATGCGCAAGGAAATCGAAGCCGACGTCGCCAAGAAAAAAGACGAAGCGCTCGCAGCCGGTGGTCTGTATGTGCTGGCCACCGAGCGCCATGAAAGCCGACGCATCGACAACCAGCTTCGTGGCCGTTCCGGTCGCCAGGGCGACCCCGGTCGCTCGAAGTTTTATCTGGCCCTCGACGATGACCTGATGCGCATCTTCGGCTCCGCGCGCATGGATAGCGTCTTGAAAACGCTGGGTCTTCAAGAAGGCGAAGCGATCACCCATCCGTGGATGAACAAGTCGCTGGAGATGGCGCAAAAGAAGGTCGAAGCCCGCAACTTCGACATCCGCAAGCAAATCCTCAAATACGACGACGTAATGAACGATCAGCGCAAAGCGATCTTCGAACAACGTCTCGACATCATGGCGGAAGACGACGTGTCGGACGTCGTCCGCGACCTGCGCCACGAAGTCGTAGCTGGCCTCGTCAGCCGCCACATCCCCGAGAAAGCCTACGCCGAGCAGTGGGATGCAGCGGGCCTTCAAGAGGCCGTCGAAAATATCTTCTCCATCAGCTTGCCGATCACCGAGTGGGCTGCCGAAGAAGGCATTGCCGACGAAGAGATCAAACAGCGCCTGCTGGATGCGTCTGATGCGCGGGCCGCCGAAAAGGCTGCCGAAATCGGCCCCGAACTCTATCGCCAGATCGAGAAGATGGTGCTGCTCCAAACCCTCGACGGCCTGTGGCGCGAACACCTCGTCACGCTCGAACATCTCCGTCAGGTCATCGGCTTCCGCGCCTACGGCCAGCGCGATCCGCTGAACGAATACAAGAGCGAAGCCTTCGTGCTGTTTGAAACCATGCTTGGCCGTCTGCGCGAGGCCACAACCGGCCAACTCCTCCACGTGCAACTCGCCCCCCGCGAGGAACAGCCCGAGTTGCGCCACATCGACCTGCCGCCGATGGAAGCCCATCACATCGACGCGACGACCGGCATGGACGAACTCGACCCCCAGTACTACAACCGCGCGCTCCCGCCAGAAGCCATCGAAGAGTTGGCCCTCGTCGACCGCGCGATCTCCGGCAGCGCCACGGCCCGCGCACCGACGCCGAAGGCAGCCCCGGTCCAAACCCGCAAAAACGCGGGCCTTGATCCAAACGCCCCTGAAACATGGGGCAAGGTCTCCCGCAACAACCCCTGCCCCTGCGGCTCAGGCAAAAAGTACAAGCACTGCCACGGCAAGGACGAGTAATCCGCACATCGAGGGGCTGCCCGCGCCCGTCCCTCGAACCCCGGCCAGGGTCTTGACCCTGGCCCCGCGCCATAGACTTTTACTTCAAGTCCGGCGGTTCCAAGGGACGCAGTCTCTTGGCGGAGGTTTGGAGGCGTCGATGCGGAGCATCGCTCTGCGATGAAGCCTCCAAGGGCCATAAACACAACGCTCAACAGGAGCCCACATGACACGCCTCACCCGCCGCGCCATCCTTGCAGCTAGCGCCACGTTCGCCGCCGCACTCGCACTCTCCCCCCTGTCCTCAACTCCAGCCGCGGCCCAGACCGCAGGGAACAAAGCCATGACCGAAACCGTCACCGCCTCCGGCCTTCGCATCACCGATAGCCTCGTTGGCACGGGTGCTGCCCCCGCCAAAGGCCAGACCTGCGTGATGCACTACACCGGCTGGCTTTATAAGGACGGTGCGAAGGGCACCAAGTTCGACAGCTCGCTGGATCGCGGCACCCCGTTCGCGTTCAAACTCGGCGTCGGCCAGGTCATCGGCGGCTGGGACGAAGGCGTCGCCTCGATGAAGGTCGGCGGCAAGCGCACCCTCATCATCCCGGCGAACCTCGGCTACGGCGCGCGCGGTGCCGGCGGCGTCATTCCACCCAACGCCACCCTGATGTTCGACGTTGAACTCCTCGACGTGAAGTAATCAACACCATCAACGAATATACCAACGGCCGGAGCGCAAGCCCCGGCCGTTTTTTTCGCGTCTGGACCCCGTCCCATTTGTCATTCTCGCGCTTGCTTGTCCTCGGACTCGATCCGAGGGTCGCGAGGACCCATTTCTCTGCGGACGTCACGTCCCAAGATGGCAACTGGAAAAGCCCGTGCCTTCAATCCCATCCTTCCGCTTCTTGTTCCGATTTTACGAACTGTCTGCTATAGGGCGTTACCCTTTTCGCTTTCGGAGCCCCCCAGCATGACCACGCCTGTCCTGTTCACGCCGCTGGCAATTGGCCCCATCACCGTACCCAACCGCGTTGCAGTGGCACCCATGTGCCAATATTCGGCCAACGACGGAGCGGCGTCCGACTGGCACCTCCAGCACCTCATGCAGCTGGCCATGTCGCGCGCAGGGCTCGTCATCCTTGAAGCCACCGGCGTCGAGCGCATCGGCCGCATCACCCACCATTGCCTGGGCCTCTACACCGACTTGAACGAAGCAGCACTTGCACGCGCTCTGGAGGCCGCCCGCCGCGTGGCGGACCCGGCCACCAAGTGGGGCATCCAGCTCGCCCACGCTGGCCGCAAAGCCTCAACCCATGTACCCTGGAAAGGCGGCGCATCGCTCACCGCCAGCGAGGACGCCTGGACCACGGTCGCGCCGTCCGCCGAAGCCTTTGGCCGCTACGCCGCCCCCGCAGCCCTGGACACTGCCGGCATGGACCGCATCAAAGCAGCCTTCGTCCAGGCCGCCGTCCGCTCCGCCCGCCTCGGCTTTGACGTGATCGAACTGCACGCAGCCCACGGCTATCTGCTCCATCAGTTCCTGTCGCCGCTGTCCAATCGCCGCACCGACGACTACGGCGGCAGCCTCGAAAACCGGATGCGCTTCCCGCTCGAAATCGCCCGCGCGATCAAAGCTATCATGCCAGCCCACATGGGGCTCGGCGCGCGGATCACCGGCTACGAATGGGTCCCCGGCGGCATCGACACCGCTGAAGCCACCGCATTGGCCAACGCGCTCCAGGCCGAAGGCGTCACCTACGTTTGCATTACCAGCGGCGGCAACGTCGCGGCGGCCCAGATCGCGGTTGGCCCCAACTATCAGGTCCCGTTCGCAGCCGCCGTGAAAGCGGGCTCCACCATCGTCACGCGCGCCGTCGGTATGATTGCCGACCCCCAGCAGGCCAACGACATCATCGCCTCGGGCCAAGCCGATCAGGTCGCCCTCGCCCGTGCCCTGCTCGACAACCCGCATTGGTTCTGGCACGCCGCCGAAAAACTCGGCGCGACGATTTCCTATCCGCCCCAGTACGAACGCGCCTCGGCAAAACTCTGGCCCGGAGCAGCACTTGCGCGACCCACTTGAACCGGGCGCCGTCCTGGCGCGACCCGCTTAAACCAAGCGCAACTTGCGCGACCTAGCTAAGTCTTGGTCGAATAAACTGGTGGGGCTGGGAGGCTGTGCCTCCCAGCGGGGGCTGCGGGGCTGGCCCCGCTCGCGCCACCGGCGCGAACCATGCTAATCTCGCCAAGGTCGAACCCTTCGAAAGCCGTCCCATGGCCGTCATCATCTTCGTCTTGTTCGTGGCCGTGTTGCTGGTGGCATTGCCCCAGTTCTGGGTCCACAACACCATTGAACGGCACGCGGGCGAGCGCCCGGACTTGGCTGGCACCGGCGGCGAATTTGCGCGCCACGTGTTGGATGAGATGAAGCTGTACCACGTTAAAGTCGAGGTGACCGAGCAGGGCGACCATTATGATCCGGACGCCCGCGCTGTCCGGCTGCAACAGCGTTTTTATTCGGGCCGATCGGTCTCGGCGGTGGCGATTGCTGCCCACGAGGTCGGCCACGCCATGCAGCACGCAATCGAGCTGCCCATGTTCGAGCGCCGCCAGATGCTCGCAAAACGCGCACACGTGTTTGGCATGATAGCCCAGGCGTTCCTATGGTCGGCCCCGCTGCTGATGATCCTGAATCGCAGCGCCGCAGCCCTTGTGTTGAATGTGGTGGGCTTTGGCGGCATGGCATTGCTGTCGTTTGTCTTGCAAGTGACGACGCTTCCGGTTGAATTCGATGCGAGCTTCAAGCGCGCTCTACCGTTGCTGGAGCACGGTAAGTTCCTGAAACCGGCCGATCTGAATGCGGCACGGCAACTGCTGCGCGCCGCAGCCTTCACGTACGTCGCAGCGTTAATCCGCTCTGTGCTCACCATCCCGGGCCTTGGCCGACTGCCCCGCTTTTGATCAAGGTCCGCGCGAGAAGACGCCAAATCGCATGCCCACATAGCTGACGACCATCGACACCAGCGACGACAAAACCAGCGCCACCTCTGGTGCGAAGGCCGGCATCGCGAGCAGAATACCCGCATAGACGGCGTAGTTGACCGCAGCCGCACTCCACGCAACCGTCGCGTAGCGCAAAAATTCGGCAATCGAGGGTGCAGCGGTCACCGCGAACGTGAGCCGCCGGTGGCAAAGCCACGCCACGATCATCGCCGCAGCAATCGCAATGGGGCGGGCGATGAACGCCGATAGCCCGAACGCACGAGTGAGCAGCGACGTCGTGCCCGCATCGACCGCCAGCGCAACCAACCCCGAAACGAGAAAGCCAGCGCCATGCCGGGTCATGCTTTGCGGCGCAGCAGCCGTTGCAACGTTGGCGTCGACCGGTGTCATGCAGTCCCCCTCCAAGCATCGCGCCACGCAACCGCCTCGCCGACGGGCGATCGCTGCGGCCGCCAGATCTCGTTGGGAAAGCCGCCCTGCATCAGGATATCGTATTCGGCCTGTCGACGACCCGTGACCGGATCGAGACGGCGCAATTCTTCGTCCACGTAACCTGGATGGCACATCACCATGTGACGCGGACCCGTCGCCCGGCAAGCAGCCGCAAAGTCCGCGCCGACGCCGCGTTCGTCAAAATCGGTGACGCCAGCGAACCCGTCGTTGGTCTCAAATCCGCTATGCTTGAGCGTGCGCGCAAACCCCGACGAAAGTGCCGCCAGCATTGCCGCCTTGGCGCACGCGCGCCGCCGCGCAGTGATCCGCCAAGCAGCGTCTGCCGGATCGCGCAGCAAGGGCCAGCGGTCGCGCCCGTCAAACCGCGCCTTGAGCACATCGAGCACGGCGCTGCGCACGCCCGGCAGCGCATGCACATGCTGATGCCCGTCCACGTGGTCGGGCGCAAACCCCATTTCGACCTCGAACGCCGCCAGTTGCCGCGCAACTTCCGCCCGCACCTCGTCCTGGTCGATACGACCGGTGAGCGCGCGCGACGTCACCTCCGAAATCCCTGGGAATTGGCGGCCAGCTGCAAAATTCGGCATCGGCCCCAGCGGTGCGCCCAACGTGAGATTGAGGTGTAACCCGCACGAGATCCGCCCGCGCGCCCGTGCAAGCCACGTCGCGTGAGCGGGCCAATGCGGCGAAGTCGTCATGGCGCTGGTCGCCGAAAGCCGCCCGGCCTCGGCAAGTTCGATGATCGCCCGCGATACGCCTTGCGTCATCGCGAAGTCGTCGGCGCACAGCAACACGCCGCCTTTCGGTCCAAGCGGGGGCGCGCGATCACTCATGGTGCGTTGTGTCGTCGATGGGCGTAACGCGCCCAACAGTCTCGCCAATCAGATACAATGGTCGCTTCTTCACCTCGTCGTAGATGCGCCCGAGATATTCCCCGATCACGCCGAGCGAAATGAGCTGGATGCCGGCAAAGAACATGATCGAAATGATCAGCGTCGGGAAACCCGCAGTGTCGACCCCAAACACCAGCGTTTTAGTCAGGAAAAACACGATGTAGCCGAACGCGAACATCGACACCGCGAGTCCCAGTACTGACCACACCCGCAGCGGCAGCGTCGAAAACGAGGCGAGCCCGTCGATGGCAAATCGGGCCAGCCGCCGCAGATTCCACTTCGACCCCGTCCCGTCGCGCCGCTCGTCCACCTCGAACGGCACCGCCAGCACCGCATACCCGATCCAAGCATAAAGCCCTTTGTTGAATCGCGCCCGCTCGCCCAGCTTGTTGAACGCGTCCAGTGCCCGGCGCGAAAACAGCCGGAAATCGCCGGCATTCTCGTGCAGCTTGGTGCCCGACAGGAATTTGAACAATTTGTAAAACAGCACCGAAAACATCCGGCGCAGGGGACTGTCGGTGCGCCGGTCGATCCGCGCCCCATAGACGATATCGTATCCAGCTTTCCAGCCGTAGATGAATTTGGCGATTACTTCAGGCGGATGCTGCAGGTCTCCGTCCATCAAGACCGCAACGTCGCCCGTAGCGCAGCGCAGCCCGGCGGTGACGGCAATTTCCTTGCCGAAGTTCCGGCTGAGCGAGATCGCTTTGACGCGTGCGTCGCGCGCATGCGCCGCGCGCACGATATCGAGCGTCCGGTCGATGGAGCCATCGTCGACGAAAACAACTTCGAATGCGGCCCCCGTCGCTTCCAGCACGGGAATGAGCCGCGCAAGCAGAGCGTCGATCCCGCGTTCTTCGTTGAACACGGGCACGATCACGGAAAGCAGCCATGGCGCGTGCAGGTCGCGCGGCGTGGGAGCCTGGCCTGAACCCTGATGGACGTGGACTTGAGCCATGACGGGCGTTCGTTTCCTTGACGTTGCGCGGCGTGAAGCTGAATTTCGAGCCTTTAGGCCACCAGTCCGATGGAATGTCCACCCCAGGCTATGCAATCGGGCCCTTCACGCCAGTGCCAAAGCCAACCTTGCTAAACGACCCGACCGTGCGGCAATCCGGTTTGGCGTCGTCCGGGGCACGGGTTTTAATGTCGCAACTCTCTATTCCGGTTGACACGAGGGGGTGCGCCGATGTCGCTGCCATGACAATCGCAGTGGCGCATCAAGCGCCACGCGGTTGAAACGAATACGAAAGGTCGGGACATGAAAATCTGTATGATCGGCGCGGGTTATGTGGGCCTTGTCTCCGCCGCCTGCTTTTCCGAGTTCGGTTGGACCGTCACCTGCGTCGACAACGATCCCGCCCGCATCGTCGACCTCAAGGCCGGCCGATCGCCGATCTACGAGCCCGGCCTCGACGACCTGCTCGAACGCAACATCAAGGCCGGCCGCATCATCTTCACCGGTGACCTAGGCCCCGCCGTCAAGGATGCCGACGTGGTGTTCTTAGCGGTCGGCACACCCATGCGCCGCGGCGATGGCCATGCCGACCTGTCTTACGTATTTTCAGCCGTTGCCGACTTGGCACCACACCTGACTGGCTTCACGGTCATCACCACCAAATCGACCGTCCCCGTCGGCACCAGCCGCCAGATTGAAACCCGCCTGAAAGAGGTCGCGCCGAACGCCGACTATGCCGTTTGTTCAAACCCCGAATTCCTCCGCGAAGGCTCGGCCATCCAGGATTTCACCCACCCCGACCGCATTCTGGTTGGCACCGACGACCCCCGTGCCCGCACGGTGATGGAGCGCCTGTATAAGCCCCTGTCGCTGCGCAACGCGCCCTTGATGTTCGTATCGCGCGAAAGCGCCGAACTCGCTAAATATGCCGCCAATGCCTTCCTGGCCTTGAAGGTGAGCTTCATCAACGAGGTCGCCGACCTTTGCGAAACCGTCGGTGCCGACGTACAGGAAGTCGCCTCGGCCATCGGCAAAGACCGCCGCATCGGCGATAAATTCCTCCATCCAGGCCCCGGCTACGGCGGCTCGTGCTTCCCCAAGGATGTCTCAGCCCTGATCCGCACAGGCCGCGAACACCGCGCGCCAATGTCGATTGTCGAACAGGTCGAGCGCGTCAACACCGAGCGCAAAATCGCAATGGCGAGCCGCATCGAACACGCCCTCGGCGGCAGCGTACGCGGCAAAACAATTGCGATCCTCGGCGTTACCTTCAAGCCCAACACCGACGACATGCGCGACGCCCCCAGCCTCGTCATCGTCCCGATGCTGCAAGAGCGCGGCGCAACCATCCGCGCCTACGACCCCCAAGGCCTCAAGCATGGCGCGCCACTTCTGCCGGGCGTCTCATGGTGCGAAAACGCCCCCGAAACGGTCCAGGGCGCCGACGCTCTCGTCGTCTTGACCGAATGGAACGAGTTCCGCGCCCTCGACCTCAAAGCCGCGAAAGCGGCCATGACCGGCCACGTCATTGTCGATCTACGCAACATCTTCGACGCAGCCCAAGCCCGCGCCTCCGGCTTCACCTACACCGGGATCGGGCGGGTTTGAGTGGAGCAGACCTTTTCGTATGGTTATGACAAGACACTGTCCAGTTTCGCGGCAAATTTGCACAACGGCCATTATCGAAGGCCGAAACCGGAGCATCAATGACCAGCCAACGCGGAATATTAGTCTCCACACCAGTCGTTGCAAAATCAGGTAGGTTGCGAGTGGAGGGAAGCCCCTTCGATCCGCAAGAACTTAGATTTTGGCTGCTCTTTTGGGATAAACTGAATTTCCCATTACTTGATTCTTTTCCAATTGAACCTGGCCCGGACGGAGAATTCTTGCAATCGGAGGCGATTCTTAAGCGCGAGTTCGTGAAAGATGCATGTATTATTTTGCATGACGAGGTGAGTGAAGATCTGCCTCAGGAACAGTTTCAGTATCATTTTCTACGCGCGTTTCGCGCCCTCGACACAGCTGAACCTGGTATCTGGAGTATAGCTACCGGTGATCGGTCTTTAATCCTAGATGCTGATCAAGGAGGGGATGGCCGGGGTGTTTTGTTTGAGCTGCATCGGGCGCTGCCGGTGCCACACAAGGACGTACCTCTCGACGACCTTCTTGAATTCAAAGCAAAGCGGTTCGACGAACTTATCGCGCTGCGACACCATCTTGAGCAGGTCTATCAGAAGATCATTTCTGCCCCTGATAGTTCGATGGCCCTTGTGTCCGAGTTCGAAGCGGTCGATGCTGCGCTTTCAGACTATTTGAAGGTCGCAAGACAAGGTATTATCAAGAAATGGATCCTTGCAAGTGTGGAAGCTGAGTTGCAAATTTTGCCAGCAATTAACACGAGTGTTGTAGCTTTCGTAGCTGGTCTGCCGCTAGCTCAATCTCTTCTAGCTGGTGCCGCTGCAGGTATCAGTGTCAAAACGGCCTCGGGATTGAAGGATTTGCATCGATTGCAGGGGACACCCTGGCGGTACGTCTCGCGTTATTCAAATGAGCTATTTCACGAAAAGTTTTAGAAAAACGGATCCAGGGCGCAGCACTGGCTCAGGAGCTAAAGGGCGCGTTGCCCTCGCATCACATCGCCACGGCCATACAACAAGCCCAAATCACCATCCGCACCTATCGACGGACACCCGCCGTTGGTGCTACGCCAGCAGCCACCCCAAGCGAAAGGATTTCCCATGCGCGACGCAAACCTGATGTTGAACGTGTGGTCCTATGGCGGAGAAGGCGCAAAACCTGAACCCGCCAAACCCAAGCCTGCCGACAAGACCACCGAAAAGCCCGCAGAAAAAACCGACGGTAGCGACACGTCCTCGCCCGAAAAACACTGACAGCCCGTCCGGCTGACTTGTCCCGGGAGACTCCTCACTCACGTCCAGAGCACCTCGGCCCGCTTCACGCAATCGCCTCGCCCGGCGCATAGGCGTTCAGCGCGAAAGCATGAACCTTGCGGCCTACGAGGTCGCCAAGCAGTTCATTCACCAGTCTATGCCGCTCGACGCGCGATTTTCCAGCAAAAATGTCAGCGACGGCGAGGACGCGAAAATGACTTTCCCCGGTCCCCGGTGAGCCCCGATGCCCCGCATGCAATTCGCTCTCGTTGATGACATCGAGCCGCGTTGGCCGCAGTCCGACCATGAGCTTTTCACGTATATCTGCTTCGATCGTCATGTGGCCTCCACGCTGGAAAACGGATTTTCGTCATGAACGCTTAAGCTTTGCTGCAACAATCCGCCAGTCGCGATGGCAAGCCGCCAGTCATACCTTGAAAAGGCAGTCAGTCTCGGCACAAAAGCACACGCTGTTTTTTGTTTTTCGTTATGTCACTTGTCTGCTTGCGCTGTGGCCATCCTGCGCCGGAACGCACTTTCGTCCAACGGCCCACTTGTGCGCCCCCCACCCTTGCGACCATACTCACCGGCCATGAAAAACACCTCGAAATACTTCGATAGCATTCGCGTCAGCGGCAACAAGCGCGCCAAGACCGAATCCCCGCAGCAGCCCGCCGAACGCGCGCCGTGCGAATGGAAAGGCTGCGGCAAGCCCGGCGGCCACCGCGCGCCCAAAGGCCGTGGCCGCGACGGCGAATTTTTCTACTTCTGCGTCGAGCATGTGCGTCAGTACAACGCGACCTATAACTATTTCGACGGCATGAGCGACGATCAGGTCGAGGATTTCCGCAAGGATGCCATGACCGGCCACCGTCCGACATGGAAGGTCGGCGCGAACGCCTGGGCGCACGGCACGCGCGAAGGCTCGTCCCATGCCGACCCCTCTGAACCGTTGAAAGACACCACCGGCTCGGCTGCCCGCCACAAAGACCCGCACGCCTTCTTTGCCAATCGCGCCAAAGCGGCCCGCGAAGAAGCCAAAGAAGCCCGCCGCAAGCTGCGCCCACTTGAGAAAAAGTCGCTTGATACTTTGCAGTTAAAGGACACCGCGACCAAGGAAGAGATCAAGTCGCGCTACAAGGAATTGGTCAAAGAACATCACCCCGATGCCAATGGGGGCGACCCTCGCTCAGCCGATAAGTTGCGCGAGGTCATCCAAGCCTATAACTTCCTTAAACAAGCTGGCATGGCTTGACCTCGGGCCGCCGCCCTAACCTTTTCTCAATCGGACACAATTCGCGATGCGCGCTGAAGCCCAGACCAAGGCCGGAACGATCCCTGCAAGCGTTCCTGACCTGATGATTTCCGCCCGCCAAGTCTTCGGCATCGACAGCGACCTAGAGGTCCCGGGATACTCAAAAACGAGCGAAAACGTCCCCGACCTCGACCCTGATTACCTGTTCAACCGCGACGTGACGCTGGCCATCCTTGCCGGCTTCAAACACAACCGCCGCGTCATGATCCAAGGCTACCACGGCACCGGCAAATCGACCCACATTGAGCAGGTCGCCGCCCGCCTGAGCTGGCCGTGCATCCGCGTCAACCTCGACAGCCATGTCTCGCGCATCGACCTCGTCGGCAAGGACGCCATCGTCTTGAAGGACGGCAAGCAGGTCACCGAATTCCGCGAAGGCATCTTGCCTTACGCCCTGCAAACCAACACAGCCCTTGTGTTCGATGAATACGACGCTGGCCGCCCCGACGTGATGTTCGTCATCCAGCGCGTGCTCGAAGCATCTGGCAAGCTCACCTTGCTCGACCAGTCCAAGGTCATCCGCCCCAACCCTTACTTCCGTCTGTTCGCCACCACCAACACGATCGGTCTGGGCGACACCTCCGGCCTCTATCACGGCACCCAGCAGATCAACCAAGGCCAGATGGACCGCTGGTCGATTGTGTCGGTTCTCAATTACCTGCCCCACGACGACGAAGCCCGCATCGTCCTGTCAAAGGTCAAATCTTTCGCCAAAACCGACGCCAAGAAGAAGCAGGTCTCCGCCATGGTCCGCGTCGCCGACCTGACGCGCCAAGCCTTCATGAACGGCGACCTATCGACGGTCATGAGTCCGCGCACCGTCATTACCTGGGCTGAAAATGCGACCATCTTTAACGACGTCGGCTTTGCCTTCCGCCTGACGTTCCTCAATAAATGCGACGAGCTGGAACGCCCCGTCGTCGCCGAATTCTACCAGCGCTGCTTCGGCGAAGAACTCCCCGAATCCGCCGCTAACGTCGCGCTGAGCTAATCGGAAAATGTGATGCGGAGTTTCGCTGACAAAATCGCGGCTTCCTTTCCCGCCCAGGCTGCACTGCCTCATGAAATCCGGCTGACCCTGGACTGGCTGGAAGCCAATGGCAGTGTACACACCTATACCAACAGCAAGTCCCGCTACGCATCGTTGTTCGTACCCGCTGTGGAAGGCACCGCGCTTTCTAACGTTACGTTCAACCCTATTGAGTCCGGCCACGGGCTCCATTGGGGGCAAATCGACGCCGTCTCGGCAGAACGCCTCGCACCGTTTATCCGCACCGGAGGCGATGGCTCTTATGCCGCGCTCTGGCGCGACGACAGCGGCACCCAGAAGTTCGTTCATCTGGGTTCTGGGTCTGGGTCCGTCATGGCGTGCGTACTCGTCGACAATCCCATCGACATGCTGCGTCTAATGGCGATTGGATACGACGAACTATGTTGGCGAGAAAACTTCGCGATGACCCCAGCCGAAGTCGCCGCTGAAAATGACGAGGCGGACATCTACGTTGCACCGCGCGCGTTCCGCACGTTCGTCGAGTCGACATTCAACGTAACAATTCCGCGAACCGCCTCGCAACTCGTTCCCAACCCGACCGACATAGGCAATACCAGCGATCCGTTTTGGCGCTGGATCGATTCCAACCAAAGCAGCAAAAAATGAACGTCTACCCCGGCGAGCCAATGTCCGCCCTAATTTGGCTTACTCTGCGGCGAAGAGGCTGAGGTCGATCAAGGTAACCCGATGCCAGAAAAGCCCGTCGATCAACCACCGCCCCACGTCGACGAATGGAAGCGCTGCCTGTTCCAGCGCCCGCCTGAGCTGTGCTGTATTTTCGATACGAACATTGCAGACTTCACTGCCCGCGCTGGCAATTACGAATTCCACGCCTCGCCCGCTGAGTCGCTCGCGCTGTTTACCTACACGATGCGAAACATGGCTGCCGTCGCACAAGGCAGTTCCGACCGCCAAGTCGCGTTCGGCCTCAACTACATTTTCAACGGCACCTATTCGAATCTCTGCCATAGCCTCATGACTGCCCCCGAGGCGCCTCAACACAGGCATGAAGCCATCCGATCCGTCTACGACCTCTACGCTCATTATTTAGCGCACCGTTGCAGCCCTGCTTTGGGTCATCTTAGCGAAAGCAAGGCTGATCTCGACATTTTTCTCTACATGCTCTGGGATGTCTCGCCGCTCGCAATCTGGGCTCAAATCCAACATCCCACTACGCGAGCATGGCCCTTCCTCGACGTATTGGAACGCGTACTTTACATCCCCCACGACGGGTGTATCGAAAGCGCGCTGCACGGGCTTGGCCACGCCGTCTATGGGTCGCGTGCCAAAATCATCCCATCAATCATCGACCGCTTCCTCGCAGCCACGCCAAACCTTCGCCCGCAACTCCGCAGCTATGCCCTCGCCGCTCGAACCGGCCAAATCCAATAATCGCGAGTATTCATGACCTTCCGCCCTGGCGACACCTCCACCAAGCCCTACCTGTTCGACGAGGCCGGCATCATGGCGTTCGCGTACGGTTCGGGCGATCACAATCCGCTCCACCATAACCACGACGCAGCAGCCAACTCCCGCTTCAAAACCATCATCGCGAGTGGCGCGCATATGAGCGCCGTCCTGATGGCGGCGGGTGCAACGATGCTGACGACCGGCCACGACAGCGTGGGCCTAGAATTCACCTTCCGCTTTGAACGCGCCATCCCCGCTGGCACCCAAACCAACCTCACCTGGGTGATCACGACCATCGAGCCCCATGAAAAGCTCGGCGGCACGCTGGTTGGCTGCGAAGGCACGATCACCGGGGAAGACGGCAAACGATACGTGTCTTCGGTCGGCAAAGCCGTGGTATGGGACAAACAGCCCGCCTGATCCTGCCGCATTGCGCACGATCGGTTGGCTATCCGCGCCCGTTGAAGCGTGGGACTTGCAGCTAGGGGGAAATCATGTTCACGAAAATTCTGGACGCAGCGACCGTAGAAAAAGTCGAATTGGGTTTTGTCGGCGTTTCCATGCAACTGCTGACCGGCTCGGCAAACGGCAACGGCATGTACGCCATGACGACCATGGCCGCAGGCTCAACCATTCCAGCCCATAGCCACACCGCAGCCGATGAATTCGTCTACGTGCTGTCGGGCGATTTTGTCGAAGATGGCACCTCGTATGGACCCGGCTCCGTGTTCTATGGTGTGGCAGGCACGGCCCACGGCCCCCATACGACAAAGACCGGCTGTGTGATCCTCACCCACTTCTCTGCCCCGTTGGACTTCATCCCCGTAAGCTGAGCACCACCCCGCCATGGCGCAGCCGCCGAAAAACAATCGCAAGGAAGCCCCCGTCGAGCCGTTCAAGCGCGCGCTGGGGATGACCTGCCGCGCAATTGCTGGCGACCACGAAATGGTGGTGAACTTCGGCCCAGGCCAGCCCGACGTGCAGGGCCACACCATGCACTTGCCGGAACCCTCGCGCTTACCCTCCAAGCGCGAGATCGCCGTCATGCGCGGTTGGGCCGACGGCCTGTCGTTGCGGGCCGGCTGCCACGACCAGAAGCTCCACAACAAACTCGCGCCATCGGCCGGACAAGCCCGCTCGGTCTACGACGCCATCGAACGCGCGCGCATCGAAGCGGTGGGATCGAACCGCATGGCCGGTATGGCCAAAAATCTGACCGCTCGCCTCGAAGATCACTACGCCCAGCCCCGTTTTGCCCACATCCAGTCGAAGGGCGACGCCCCGCTCGAAGATGCTCTCGCCCTGATCGTGCGTGAAAAGCTGACCGGCCAGACGGTCCCGGCCTCAGCGCAAACCATTGTCCAGTTCTGGCGTGACAGCATCGAAGGACGCGCCGCCGCGACGCTCGATAAAATGGCGGCCCTGACCGAAAACCAATCGGCCTTCGGCAAGCTCGCCCGCGATCTGTTGCGAACGCTCGACCTCACGACCGACGACAAAATGCAGGGCGAAAACGAAGACTCCGACGAAGAAACGGACGAAGCTGCCGATGGCGGCGAAGCCGAGACCGAACCCGGCGACGAGACCTCCGACGGCCAATCCCAGCCCCGCGACAGCAGCGAGGAGCGGGGCGAGGCTGGCGATAGCGAGGACATGACCGACGCAGCCGAGAGTGACACCTTCGACCACGACTCGGAGCAAGAGCCGGAAGACGCTGAAAGCCCCGTACCCTGGCGGCCTAACCCTTCCGTCCTCGATGACCCCGAGCTGTTTGGCTACAAGGTCTATACCCGTACATTCGATGAAGAAATCGACGCCGAAGACTTGGCCTCCCCCGACGAATTGGAACGCCTGCGCGGCTTCCTCGACAAAGAACTGCGCAACCTCTCAGCAGCCGTCGCCCGCCTGGCGAACAAGCTCCAGCGCAAGCTGCTCGCCCAGCAAAACCGCGCCTGGGACTTCGACTTGGAGGAAGGCGCGCTTGACGCTGGCCGCCTGACCCGCATCGTCATCGACCCCATGCACGCGCTCTCCTTCAAGCGCGAACGCGACACCGATTTCCGCGACACTGTCGTCACGATCCTGATCGACAACTCCGGCTCCATGCGCGGCCGCCCGATCATGGTCGCCGCCTGCTGCGCAGACATCTTGGCCCGCACGCTGGAGCGCTGCGGTGTCAAGGTCGAAATCCTCGGCTTCACAACGAAAGCCTGGAAAGGCGGCCAAGCGCGTGAGAAATGGCTTCAGGACGGCAAACCCGCCACCCCCGGCCGCCTCAATGACCTGCGCCACATCATCTACAAGAAGGCCGACAGCCCCTGGCGTCGCGCCAAGCGCTCGCTCGCCCTGATGATGCGCGAAGGCTTGCTAAAAGAAAACATCGACGGCGAAGCCTTGGCTTGGGCCCACGCCCGCCTGAAAGCCCGCCCCGAACAGCGCCGCATCCTCATGACCATCTCCGACGGCGCCCCCGTCGACGACAGCACCACCTCGGTCAACAACGGCAGCTACCTGGAAGTCCACCTGCGCCAAGTGATCGCCGAAATCGAAAACCGCTCGTCGGTCGAACTGGTCGCCATCGGCATCGGCCACGACGTCACCCGCTATTACAAGCGCGCCGTCACCATCACCGACCCAAGCGAACTCGCCGGTGCCATGACCGACAAACTCGTAGAGTTGTTCGAAGAAACCAACCGCACCGAGAAGAAGCGCGGCGGGCGCTGATCCGCGTCCAGAAAGTGAACACGCTACCCCTCAACCGCGATTGACCCAAAGCGGCGTTCCACTTTGATGCGACGTCTCGATCATCAGCGCAGAGAGTTAACCCCCTTGCGCTAACGTTGCGGCTCCTGATCGACTTCGAGGGCTTCACGATGTGGATACTTCTGGTTCCGGTGATTTTCGCCGAGATCATTTTCTGGGTTTGTCTCGGCTATTTCGCCTGGCGCGCACTTAGGGCGGCTCGCAATGGAAACTGGCTGCAAGCAACAACGTTTTTGGGCCTGATCTCCATTCCGTTTGTTTTCTATGTTTACATGCACAGGCAGGCCGACGCGCAAGAAGCCGCGCGGGCATCTGTCATCGCGGCTCTTCCCCGTGCCGCGCCACCGCAAACTTATCCAAAACTGCTGGAGGTCTATGGTCATGCAACCGAGTTTGAGTTGTTGATTTTTCTCGATGCGCTGAAGTTCGACGAGGTGATGGTGTTTCAAAGACCGCGGCGGGGTGAGATTTACGGTCGGCTTGTGAGGCTTGCCGCGGGATGTGACGGGCTGGGCGTTGCTCATTTAAGTGCTTGGAAGGTGCGCGGGAGATTTGGTGCGCCAAAGCAGAGGGATAAGGACTGCTTGGTTGCGGAGTGGAAAACTGTCTCTGATGATCGCGCCGCGATTCCAGCCATCGAGTATCGTCACGGTAGGCACTCAACATTGCTGCCTCCAGGTAACAATTGGGCGAGTGGCGCTTACGAAGTGAGATTGAGATCGCTTGGCGAATCAAAGTTGCTTGGTTATTGGGAGCGCCCATACATCACGAGACCCGGATCGCCTGGGCCATGGGGCTATGCCTATCCCTCGAATACTGACCCAACCAAATACAAGGAACCAAATCGGCTCGCTTTTCTTCTCAAGTATCTTCCCATCGAATAAATTGCCTCACCAACCCATCGCATTGGATGATTTCGAGGCGCACCAAATGGCCGATCTTGGCCCATCGCGTTGAGTGTCTTTCGCGGCACGGCAGCGTTTATCCTAAAACTGCCTCCAAACAAGGGCACCACCCAATACAAAAAGCCCGCCGCATCGCTGCAGCAGGCTCAAATGTCAGCGGAACCGCAAAGCCTTACGCGGCCTTGGCGGTATCGGCGGTCTTGGTCAGTTCTGACTTCATACGCTGCATGTCGAGCGACAGCGTTTCGCGCTTGGCTTTGATGAGGAACGCATCGAGGCCGCCGCGATGCTCAACCGTCTTGAGAGCCTGGGCGCAGATGCGCAGACGAACCGAGCGGTTCAGCTTTTCGCTCATCAAGGTCACGGTGCAGAGGTTGGGACGAAACGTTCGCTTCGTCTTCATTTCCGAGTGGCTCTTGTTCTGGCCAGCGAGCGGCAGTTTGCCGGTCAGTTCACAGCGCCGTGTCATCGAGGTAACTCCGAGGGGTGCGTTGCGCCAGCGCAGGCCGGCAGCAAGTAAGAATGGATCAAACGAAATTGCCGCCGGAATGACCCAGCGGCTTTCATCCCACTTCATACCCACGTCCCGCCCTTATCGTCAAGTCCCGCAAGCAATTGGAAACTCAAACAGCGCGGGTCCAGGGGCGAGCCCCTGGCGAGGGTGCTCGAGGGGCGAGCAGCCCCTCGATCTATCGAGCCCCGCGCCCTGTCCGCCCGGTCGAGCCAAATCCGCCGTCCCCGCGCGCCGTCTCCTCTAGCGTCTCGACCTCGACCAGCGCTGCCTGGACCACCGGCGCGATGACCAACTGAGCAATCCGCTCCCCGCGCCGCACCTCGAAATCCGCCTGCCCCAAATTGATAAGAATGACCTGCAGCTCGCCACGATAATCGGCATCAATGGTGCCAGGAGAGTTCAACACCGTTATGCCATGCTTTAAGGCCAGCCCCGACCGTGGCCGCACCTGGGCCTCGAACCCCGGCGGCAGCGCAATGGCAAGGCCGGTTGGCACCAACACCCGCTCGCCCTTGCGCAATGAAAGCGGCGCATACGCACCCACCGCTGCGACGAGATCGATCCCTGCCGCCTGCGCCGTCTGATACATTGGCAAATCGAGCCCTTGGCCATGCGCCAAACGCATGACGCGAACCGTCACACTCTGCTCGGTTGCGACAACATCGGCCGGAGCAGTCCGCCCTCGCTGGACCATCACCAAACCCCTCAATTGGCGGTGGCAATCGCCGCCGCCGCCGCCGCAACAAGTTTCTCGGCAACCTCGCCTTTGTCCATTTCCGGCCACGTCTCGACGCCGCTAGACCGCACGATGTGGACGACGTTGCGGTTCCCGCCCATCACGCCACCTGCCCCGCCGATCCCGCTGCCATGCGACACGTCGTTGGCAACGATCCAGTCCGCGCCCTTCCGAGCGAGTTTGGCTTGGGCGTGCTCAATAACTTTGGTCGTCTCGGCAGCAAATCCGACGACGAGCGAAGGCCGGGCCTTACTGCTCGACGCAATCGTCTTGAGAATGTCTGGATTTTCCACCAGCGACAAAGCGGTTGGCCCGCCGCCTTTGCCTTTCTTGATCTTCTGGTCGGCGGCCCCTTCGACTCGCCAGTCGGCGACCGCTGCGGCAAAAAACGCAAGATCGACCGGCAGCGCGGATCGCACGGCAGCCAGCATTTGCGCCGCCGTTTCCACGTGAATCACCTGGCATCCCGCAGGGTCGGCCAGCGCAACCGGCCCCGACACCAGCGTTACGCGAGCGCCAAGTCTGGCTGCTGCCCGTGCAATCGCATGCCCTTGCTTGCCCGACGAGCGGTTGGCGATATAGCGCACAGGGTCGATCGGCTCGTGCGTCGGCCCCGATGTCACCAGCACATGGCGGCCCGATAACGCCTGCCCCGCAGGTGACAGCGCGGCTTCGATCGCGGCAATCAGCACAGCTGTCTCGGCAAGCCGCCCAGGCCCCGCTTCACCGCGCTCGGCCATTTCGCCCACTTCAGGCGGCACAATGGTCACCCCGTCGGCGCGAAGCAGCGCGACGTTGCGCACGGTTGCCGGATGCAGCCACATACGCGGGTTCATGGCCGGTGCGACGACGACCGGCTTGTTCGTCGCCATCAGGACGCAGGTCGCCAGATCGTCCGCGTGCCCGCCCGCCATTTTAGCCAGCAGATCCGCAGTCGCTGGAGCCACCACAACCAGATCGGCCTCCCGCGACAGCCGGATATGGCCGATCTCGCGCTCGTCGTCCAAATCAAACAGGTTTGTGAACACACGCTCGTTGGACAAAGCCCCAACCGATAGCGGCGTCACGAACTCGCACGCAGCTTTCGTCATGACGCACCGCACGCTGAAGCTGCGCTCGCGCAGACGCCGGATCAGGTCCAGACACTTATAAGCAGCGATACCACCGCCGATGATGAGGACAATGCGTTTCAAGGTCTGCGTTTTCCCGGCTTCCACGACGGCGCTTATGTTAGCATAAACGACCCGCCGCCTGCCTCAATTGTGGCGCGGGCCTATGATTGTTGGTGAATAAACAGCTAGTGTAGCGCACCTGACGATTGGTACCCGCGTCCGGCTGGCCTCTTAGCCAAACGTCAGGTGCAAAAGCTACACTAGAAACACAGGCTTGCTAGTGTTCCTTATGGTTCTGACATTTGATCGGAACCTAGCTGCACTGGGAAGCAAATGTCAGAACCGGAACACTAGTATTTGGAGCGTTGCCGTGCCGACCTGGTTACATTGCTTCAAGTCCCGACAGACTGCGGCCCTGGCCGTCGTATCCCTCAGCATTTGCGCCACTCTGGTCCCGCTTTCCACCGCTGCTGCTGCCTCCCCCGCTGACGACTGTCTGAGCGAAGATTTCTCCCGCCGTGTTCCCGCTTGCACGACCTTGATCGAAAACGGCACCCTCAGCGGCCAGGACTTGGCGCTCGCCTATTCCGCCCGCGCGCTCGCCCATTCGGTGCAGGGCCGGTATGAACTGGCGATCCCCGACTACGATGCCTCGCTCCAGATCGACCCTAACTCTGCCATATCGTTGAACAATCGCGCCTGGGCATACTATAAATCTGGACAGCCAGAGCGCGGCGCTGCCGATGTCGAGAGGGCGCTCGAATTGCTTCCCGACAGCCCACATACGCTCGATACCCGTGCTCACATTTACCAGTCCCGCGGCGAACATCAAAAGGCCCTGCGCGACTACGAAAGCGCAATGCGCTATGGCGGCGAGCACATCGTGAAACTGTACCAATGCGGCTTGCAGGCCCAGTCGCTCTTTCCCGGAGAAATCGACGGGCTGGACACGGTCGAATTTCGCAAGGCCCTACAAACCTGCGTCGCAACGACCGGTTGCGATCCGCTGCCCGCCGACGAAGAATGCCGCAAAGTCACATCCTGATCGCCCCGAAATCAAACCAAGCCGAGAGAGCTATATCAATGCGCGCCCTGCCAGCAGTTGCCGTCCTTCTTGCCGCTCTGACGGTACCTTTTGCTGCAACTGCTCACGAAGCAACCAATGCTGGCGTCACCGTCGCCCATCCCTGGGCCCGCGCAACACCCGGCGGCGTCAGCAATGGCGCGGCCTATTTGGAAATCAAAGCGGCAGCAGGCGTGTCGGACCGCTTGATCTCGGTCGCGTCCCCGGTCGCAGGCCGTGTCGAACTGCACACCCACATCAAAGACGGCGACGTGATGCGCATGCGCCGCGTTGACGCGATAGCAGTCCAACCCGGCAAGTCGGTCTTGCTGCAGCCGCACGGCGATCATGTGATGCTGATGGACTTGAAGGCCCCATTGAAGGAAGGCGATCTGGTCAAGCTGACGCTGACGTTCGAAAAGGCCGGTGTCCTTGATGTCGATGCGACCGTCGAGCCGATTGGCGCGACCGGTCCGCACGGAATGGCCCATCAGCCAGGCCATGAACCCGCCATGGATCACAGCAAACACAAGCATTGAACGCAAAAAGGCTGGGCCATGGGAGGCCCGGCCTGATCTGACCGTCTTGGAAATTGCTTTATGGACCGGGTTTTAGGTTGAGCGCCGCTCGGCGTCGTTCACTCGGCAGCGATGTTCTGCTCTTCGTAATGCGGCTCGCTGGCCAAATCTTCTACGCGAAGACTGAGAGCTTGAGCCACTTTTCGCAGAACCAGCAACGACGCGTTTCCAGCGCCGCGCTCCAGTTCAGCAAGATACCGCTCCGATACGCCCGACGATTCGGCGAGCGCGCGGCGAGACATGCCCAATCGCTGCCGTTCCTGCCTGACCCGCGACCCGACGGCCTTGAGATAGGCTTCCGCAGCGGGGGCGTCGCCCCGTCGCATATCAGAAAATGGTTCGATGTTTTTTCGCATGTTCGCAGTAGCAATACAGCAAATGCTGCGCTGCGCAAATACCCATTAGGGTAGGTCTTCGGATTTTGATTCCGGCGGGCACGACCTGGAGCGCTTTAAGAGGTCGTCCAAACACCGATAAACCCAACTTTATTTGCGCCCTAGGGGCCTCAGTTGATTGACATTATTCGCCACGTTTAGGATGGTGTGTGTGCGCAAGCGCCGCGGACCAGCGCATGAAAAAATCAAAGGTCCAAGTCTAGGGAGTGACGTGAACCGGAGTGGTGCAAAGCACCCTCCGGTTTACTGTTTTTAAGCCCCCGGCACAGCGCGCAGCCGAAATTTGACATCCCCTCAAAATGGTCATTGCAAACGACGACCTGCGCAATCCTGTGCCGGCTCAGCATGTTTGTGCGCCTGATCGGGGTGCGAAAACGAAAGAAGCCCCGCACCAAGGGGTGCGAGGCTTCCAGCGACAAGAGTTCTAAGCGAACCGCTTAGTACTTGAAGATGTCGCGCTTGTAGGTTTCCGGCACGAAGAACAGCCCGATGACGACGGTCATCAGGGCCACGACGACTGGATACCAGAGGCCGTAGTAGATGTCGCCGGACTGAGCGACCATCGCGAACGACGTTGCTGGCAACAGACCACCGAACCAGCCGTTACCGATGTGGTAGGGCAGCGACAGACCCGAGTAGCGGATACGTGTCGGGAACAATTCGACGAGTGCGGCAGCCATCGGGCCGTACACCATCGTCACGTAGATGACGAGGATGGTCAGGATGCCGATGATCGTGAGCTTCTGAGTCGACCAGATATCGAACATCTTGGCGAAGTTGGCCAAGCCGTCCTTTGGATCGATTTTGATTTCGACCTTGCCTTCGTTGATCTTGGCCTTCGAGTAGTCGGTCTTCTCAAGAGCAGCCGTAAGCAGCTTTGTGAAGTCCTTATCGGCAGCCGAGATCGGTGGCTGATCAGCAATCGTGACCGTTGCGGCGGTGCCGGCTGGCGCGCCCTGCGTGGTGTAGTTCACGCTGGCCCGTGCGAGTGCCGCTTTCGCGATATCGCAAGGCTTGGTGAACTTAACGGTGCCCGTCGGGTTGAACTGGAACGAGCAGTCGTTGAGGTCGGTCAGAACGGTCACCTTGGTCGTCTGGTGAGCGCGGTAGGTGCCGGGGCTGGCGATCTGCGTCATCAACGTGAACAGCGGGAACAGCGTGAGAGCGCCGATCAAGCAGCCAGCGAGAATGACAGGCTTACGGCCGATTTTGTCGGACAGCGAGCCAAACAGCAGGAAGAAGCCTGTGCCGAGTGTCAACGACCATGCGATGAGCACGTTCGCAGTGAAGTTGTCGACCTTCAGAATGTTCTGCAGGAAGAACAGCGCGTAGAACTGACCTGTGTACCAGATCACGGCTTGGCCGGCGACGAGGCCGAACAGGGCGAGCAATGCGATTTTGGCATTGAACAGACCCCAGATCACCGCGATGCCGACGAACGCCGCGCCGATAACTGCAGCAGTCGTAGCCGTCAGCGCGCCGGTGTAAAACGCACCGATCATGGCCAACGGAGCAATCAACAGAACCAGCGCGTTGCGTGGCTCACCGAAAGCTTCGCTGAGCGGAGCCTTGGACGCAGAACCCTCTTCCTTCATCTTTTTGAAGGCCGGGCTTTCGTTCATCTGCAGACGAATATAGAGCGAGATCAACAGCAGCAAGACCGAAGCGAGGAACGGAATACGCCAGCCCCACGACTTGAATGCGTCGATCATGGTTGGCTTGCCATCCGTACCCAAAACGACTTTGCCGTCTTGGATCAGTTCGACCATTGGATAGTTGGCGTTGACGTAAATCTGCGTGAACATGATCACGACCAGCGACAGCAGCAGCCCGAGAGTTGCCGTGGTCTGAATGAACGACGTGAAATAGCCGCGCTGGTTCTGCGGAGCGTGCTCAGCAACGTAAATCGCCGCGCCGCCATACTCGCCGCCGAGTGCGAGGCCTTGGACCATGCGCAAAACAATCAACGTGATCGGCGCGATGGTGCCGATCTGCTCGTAGCTGGGCAAGCAGCCGACGAGGAACGTAGATGCGCCCATCAGCAAGATGGTGATGAGGAATGTGTACTTACGACCGATCAAGTCGCCGAGACGGCCAAAGAACAGCGCGCCGAAGGGACGAACGAGAAAGCCGGCAGCAAACGCCAGCAAGGCGAACACGTTACGCGTTGCTTCAGGGTATGCCGAGAAGAACTGCGCACCGATGATGGCTGCGAGCGAGCCATAAAGGTAGAAATCGTACCATTCGAAGATGGTACCAGCGGACGAGGCGATAATGACCTTCCGCTCTTCTGCCGTCATGGGACGCTTTCGCGCCTCATATTCGGGAAGTGTTGTCGTGCTTGACATTCGTAGAACTCCTCCTTGAGCCGTGCAACTTTCGAAATTTAAATCGAGGCTGTGGCTGGACAGCCGCACCGTTGGACCGAAGTCCCCTTTTGCGAATCTCCGGCAGAGTCGCCAGCTGTTGCTGAGGCCTCTGAGCTTATTTCCTACAACCCCTGATAAAAGGGTGGTTCAGCCACCCTTCATTGTGTTTTTTTTATGGTCGCACCGTCACAGCGCGCAACCCCATCCTAGAGGCTAGTGTCGCAGCCGTCGATATTTGCGTTGGATGACTTTCGTCTACTAAAAGACGCCACCGCGGCGATACTTTTTCCATGAACCGCAGCAGTCAACGGGCCGTTTGTCAGAAACGGTCGCTAAAACGATGTCGCGTGCGAAGCCAAAAAAGGACAGCGATGACACAGCCCGGCCCACACCGTCCCGCACGACCCATTCGCAAAGCGCTTCTGGCGCTCGCGACAATCGCAATGTTCGGTGCGGCCATGCATGTGCTCGCGCCCGCCGCAAACGGCATCAAGATCGCAGGTCTACCGCTCGGTTACGAAATTGCAGCCCAGATCGGCCCGTTGATCCTCGCGCTGCTGGTAATCTTCATGTCCAGATCCAAGGTGCGGTCGTGAGCAAAGCACAGCCTATCCGGCGGGGCGTATTTGTAAACGCCATGTCGGCGACCCTTGCTGCCGCAGCCGGTTGGTGCACGGCCGCGCTCATCGTCGGTGTCACCGGCGTGCTGATCGCCCAGGGTCACGACGGCCTGGCCTACTCCCTCGGCATCCTCGCTGCAGCAGCCGTCTGGGCGCTCGTCACGGTCCCCATGATGGCGTCTGCGCCAGCGGCAATCAGCATTCCCTCGTACGTGGGAATGCGCTGCCAAAGCCCTGCCGTCGGCCGCATCGCTTCAGCGATCCTGCTGGTTGGACTGACCGGACTGCTGGCAGCTGAAATCGCAGCCGTCCAAAGCCTTCTGCGATTGTTTGGCCACAACCAACTCGCATTGGCCGTCGCCGTTGGCGTCGCAGCCATAGGTTTCTTGATGGCCGTCAGGACAAGCGCACAGCCAGCGGCCTTGAGCTTCACCGCCCTCATCCCTGCAGCACTCATCCCCGCAGCGATTGCAGTCGTGCTCGTCGCTGTCATGTCGCTGGCCTATCAGGATGGGCCCGTCGCTCTCGTCTCGATCCCCGTCATGGCCGATATCACCAGCTTGGAACAGGACCTGCTTGAAAAGCGCCTCGCCGACCCGGCAACCTTTAGGCCGCATGCTGTGCCATTTCTCCGCACCAGTGCAGCAAACTTTATCGGCCTCATTGCCTGCCTTGGGCTAGGCCTCGCCATGCTGGCAAGTCCTCGCCCAGCGGTCGCGCCAACCGCTGGTGTCAGCGCGCAGCAGCGCGCGGCGCGTGCTGTCCTTGCTGTGACCCTGCTGATTGTGTTGATCCCCCCGTTGGCAGCAGCAGCCAAGCGCGCCCTTCTGTCGCTGGTCAGTTCAGGCATCCGCCCCTCCGCCTTGCCGGAATGGCTCGTGAACGATATCGCCGATGGCGCTGCTCAGCTGTGCGGATCGTCTGTAGCCGATGCCGCAGCACTCACAAAAGCTTGCGGCCGCGGCGTCGGCCCGCAAGGCTTCATCCGCTGGCACGACGTAAGCTTCAGCACGGACGCCATGCTCTATGCAGCCCTCGATCACGCGTCGGCGATTGCAGCGCCCCTGAAGATCGCGATCACTCTTTTGGTTGTCGCCGCCGCGTTGTGGGCCTCACGCCGCATCGCCTCCTTGGCCTACGACGCAGCGCCGAGTTTGAGCCGCGCCAGCTTGGCACCGCTGAGCGCGGTCGCAACGATCCTTATCGCCGCGAGCCTTATCGCGCTTGCCGGTCCAGCCGACGCTGTCACCTTGATGTCGTGGTCGGCAGCGTTCGCAGCGGCGGGCTTGGCCCCTGCCGTGGTGGCCGCCGTCCTCACCACCCGCCCAAGCGCCATAGCAGTCGCTGCTGCCATGATCACCGGCGCAGTCTTCACGCTCGCTTTGATCCTGGCCGTCCGCTATGCGCCAGTCACCTTGTTTGCTTGGTCCAGCATGGCAGAAACCGCCTCCCCCGCTGCAGTCCGCAAGCTGAGCAACCTTCAGGACGCTTGGGTGGCCGCAGCCGATGGGCCAGGCAAAGAGGCCTTGCGCGCTCAGGCGGAGCGCATCGCGCGAGACGGCTTGAATTGGTTTGGCATCAAACCAGTGGCATTTGGCATCTTCGGCCTTGGGATTGCCTTGCTGATTGCGCTGACCGGCAGCCTGATCAATTCGCTCGGCCAACGGCGCCAAACTGATTGATCGCTCGCGTGCAAAATCTGGTCGATGTTGGCGGCCAACCAATGCATCGGGCAATGAGCCCGGATGTCAGCTTGAACCCCTGGGTGGTGCTTCAGGTCAGGCTGAATGCAGCAAAGCTCAGTCGAGTCTCAGCGTGAAATGAATACTTGCCATCGTCTTCATCCTGCGCCTGTTTTGCAGTGCAAAATGTCGCAGCTCACGCATCGAAGCTTCATCAGTGTTGCCATGATACCTACGGCAGGCTCAATCGCGACGGCCACTAATCTTACGTCGCAAGCACACGCCAAGTTCTTCAAAGGTCAATGCAGCCCGCGCGAGCACCAATAACTTCGTAATTAACCAACTTGGTTAATTTCCCCTTTTCCAACTCGGCCTGCCGTGCAGGTTGGCGAGCCGCCAAGTTTGATTGGCTGTGCAACTAGGCCGTCCGAGATGGAGTAAAATGCCGATGACGTCCGTATTGAAAACAGGGTTTGCAGCGCTGACCGCATGCCTCGTGCAGGTCGCAGCGAGCCTCGCGATGTTGGCGGTCGTCTCGCCTGCCCAAGCCGAAATGTTAACGTTCTGGGAAGATGACAAGCCCAATATCACCGGTTCGAGCCGCCGCGCTGGCAAAGCCCGCCTACCGGCTGAATACGCTGGCAGCAGTGACGAAACCGGCGAACCATCAGCGCGCCCTGCGAAAAAGAAAAAGCGCGCCATCGCCCGCGTCGAGACATCGAACGACGAGCCAGCCCCGCGCAAAAAGCAGCGCAACGTGCGTGTTGCCAGCTTGGGCGGAAACGACAAATACGAGCCGCGTCCGTCGCGCAAATCATTGTCCGGCGGCGGCAGCATCACATGGGCTGCGTCCGCCAGTTGCCTCAATGGCACCCTGCGGAGCATCGTCCAGGATGTGGCCTCGGCATACGGCGCGCTGACCGTGTCATCGACCTGCCGCGACCGTCGCCATAACGCCTCCGTTGGCGGGGCAAAGAAATCCCAGCATCTGACCGGCGATGCTGTTGACTTCCGCGTCCACGGCAACACGTCCGGAGCGATAGCTTTCCTGCGCAATCACGGATCTGTGGGCGGTTTCCACCACTACGGCGGCGGCCTGTTCCACATCGACACCGGCCCAAAACGGCGTTGGTAACCACATAAATCGCCTCTCCCGGCAGCGGGAGAGGCTGACCTTTGACGGCTGGCAGGCGGTCTACATCATTTTCCCCGCACGGTGATTTTCGCGTCATCCGTGCGTCCGCGGATGCCGATCACTTCCCGAGCCGGAATAGTTTCTGGCGGCTGTTCGCCAATCACTGTCACCGCACTGGGCGGCGCGGTCGCCGACACGTCCAAATTCATGATGCTGGTCACCAGATCGACCGTGCCATCCAGGCGCATGCGATTGCTGCCGGACGCGACGTCGATTTGCTCAAACCCGATTACGCCATTGGTCACCGATGCCACCGATTTGAACCGTGCAAGGCTCGTCGACGAACGGCAAGTTTCCGAACTCCGGCTGGCCGCCATCGCCGCGAGTTCTTTGATGGAACATGTGGCAACCCCACCGCGCGGCATGTCCACCTGGATAGACCCGTTAAGTCGGGACAGCAGGTCCATGCCCGCCTGTCCACCCGCTTTGAAGTCGAAGTGCATGGTGCCCCGTCCCCGCAGCATGGGCAGGCCCGCGATCAAGGTCGTCACATCGGCCATCTCGATCCCTTGCATCCGCCCATGGACCGTATATCGCGGTGGCACTGCAAGTCCTTCGATCTCGATCTCGCCATCCACCGATCCGCCGCTGCTGATCTCCATATCCGCCAGATTGAAAAGCAGATGACCTTCCCGCAGCGCCAAACTTGCAGCGCTGCGTCCGGCCTTGAATGTCCCAGCCGTCACCGTCTCCGCAGAAATGCGCAAGTCCGCATCCAGCGCCGTGATCAGCGGTAGCGAAAAATCGCGCGCGGCCTTCAACTGCGCAATCAGCGACTTTCCCCCTGGTCCCGGCTGATCGATTGAATCCTGAGGGTCGCTTGGCAACAGATAGGCCGCGAGATTGGCATCTTGCGCGGCCAGCGTCCCGGCAATGGATGGCCGTCGTCCGCCCATTGCAAGAGAAAGTGCACCGTTGCCGACGTTACCGTCGATCTCGAACGTGCCCTTCTGGAAAGCGATCGTCTGCCCCGCCCAGGTGGCACTGCCACGGGCCGCAAACGACTTCAGCCCCCTCCCGCTTGGCCACGTACGGCCAAGCCACCGTGCGACCGTTGCGATCTTGGGGATGGTCACGTCCGCAATCGGCGCATCGAGCAGCAAGCCTTGTCCCAGTTCCAGCCGTCCCTCGACGGTCGCGTTGAACATCTCGCTTTGCACCTGTGCGCGCAGCGGCATCCGCGCAGAGGCCCCCCGCCCGATCCGGGCTCCAAGCGTCGCATCGACAGTGAGGATTTCCCCCGCGTAGCGAAACGATCCCTTGAGCCGCACGGCAGTCTTTCGCTTCACGGTTATGTCGGCGCTGACATCGTGCAGCGTGTCCGTTCGGTCATCCGAGCGCAGGTGGATCGTGCCGTCCCGCACCGACAGCGTCTCAAACGACGCGTCTTCCAGGGCAGCCATCAGCGGCGAGGTCGCCATAAGTGGCAAATCAAGGGTGGGTTGCGACCAGTCCGGCTCGCCTTCGCTCTCATCGAGCGCTTGCGGCGACAAGTCGAGGTGAATGACGGGCTGCTTCAATGCCAGCCGCGCGCTCCCGCCTTTGATCAGCGCGGCCAGCGCTTCGCCGGTGCGCGCTTGGCCAGAGCGAGCCGGGGGCACCGAAAGCGTGCCCGACATCACGGTCATCCGCGGCTGATCACTGACCAGGAAAGGCTGCGTGATGACGATTGCGTCCGGCGACGGCCGCAACAGGTATGACGGCAAAAACGCAAGATCATCCAACAGCAAAGGCAAAAACAGCGCGACGCCGACTCCCGCCAGCAGCGCGGCGAACGCGACGGCAGCGCGCATCCGATGCAGGTGCCGCAAGCCCATGCGCAGCGCCGCCCGCCCGCGCCTGACGACGCGGAACGTCGCTGGCGCTGCCCGCCCCTGATCGTCGTCGTTTTGTCCACGTTTGATGCGCTGCACGGTGCTCCCTTATGCTGCCTGACCGTAATGCCTCCCTCGCGGGCATGGAAGCTGCAAAGCACGGCCGGACCGGCGTCGCTTTCGCCGCAAATGTCCGGTGGCGCAAGCCATTTCGTCGCCGAAAATCAGCCACGGACGGCAAGAGGCCGACGTGCGCTTGAATTCACGCGCGTCGTCGTGCAAGTCTCATGTTGAGGATTTGTTACGCTAAATGCGTGTAACTTCCGGCAGTGTAGGGTCCCCTACCGATCCATTTTCCAGCGTTGGCACCAGCAAGAAAGACAGGATGAGGCAGTCGTTCGTCATCGGGGGAACATCGATCCCCGCCGGCTCCCGGCGGCTGGTCGACTTGCCCGTTTCGAAGCTGTCGAACCATACCCCCGTGACACTACCCGTCCACGTCGTCCATGGCGCGCGCCCGGGTCCAGCGATGTTTGTATCAGCCGCCATTCACGGCGACGAGTTGAACGGCGTCGAGATTATTCGACGCGTTTTGCGAACCATTGCGCCAGCGAGCCTGGCCGGCACCCTGCTCGCAGTGCCGATCGTGAACGCTTATGGCTTTATCGGTCGCTCCCGCTACCTCCCCGACCGCCGCGACCTCAACCGGTCGTTTCCCGGCTCCCGCGACGGATCGCTTGCCGCCCGCATTGCCAACTTGCTGCTGACGGAAGTAGTTGCCCGCTGCAAGATCGGCATCGACCTCCACACCGCAGCTGTCCACCGCGTAAATCTTCCCCAGATTCGCTGCGAGTTCAAAAAGCGGCCCCGCTGCCTGGAACTCGGCATAGCGTTCGGCGCACCTGTCATCCTTGAAAGCCACGAACGGCCTGGATCGCTGCGCAAGGCCGCCCGCGAAATGGGCGTCGACGTGCTGGTTTACGAAGGCGGCGAAGGCTTGCGTTTCGACGAGTTTGCCATCCAGGCCGGCGTCGATGGCATCGCCGGAGTGATGCTCAAATCCGGCATGCTGGAACTCCCCGACGGCGTCGAGGCCGCCGAGCCGGCACGCCCCATCTTTGCCAACGCGTCAGCTTGGGTCCGCTCTCCTGAAGGCGGCATTTTCCGCACCAATAAGCGTATCGGCAGCGCGGTCAACGAAAACGAAATCATCGGCTTCATCGCCAATCCGTACGAGGACCAAGACGTTCCGGTCATCTCGGCCCGCCGCGGGATCATCATCGGCCGCACCACCCTGCCCATTGTCAATCTTGGCGATGCCCTGTTCCACGTCGCCTGGTCGAGCGAGTTTGAAACGAGGCCGACGCGCGGCAAATCCTCTGCCGAGCCTGTCACCTCTGAACCGGTCATGGACGAGGACGAAATTCTCTAATCCGCCTGCTTTGCGCGCCGCACGCTTCAGTCCAAACCCTGCTCGCGTGGCCTCCTGGTCCGAATTAGGCCTGTTGGGGTTTTCTGCGACACGCGGGGAACCAAACTGAACCAGCCGCATTTGATCTCATTGAACGCCAGTGACTGTGTCACGTATACGCAAGTGCTCCGGCGCACGTCGCGGCGGACTGAATGGGGGGACATCAGCGCAATGACCAATGGAAATAAGTCAACCAGCGTCGATGCGGCTGGGCAACCTGCCTGCGCGGACGAGGCTGATGGAACGCAAAGTTCAAGTATCGAATGTGGGGGCGAAAGTGAAACCATGACAGCCAGCGACGCCGACGGCCTGGACGACACGGCTGGTGTGCTGCTGGACGAGCGCGTTCAGGCGCAGATCGGCCAGCAATTGACATCGTTTTACCGCGAACTTGTGAACCAACCGATACCACAGAACTTTATGGATCTGTTGGCGCGCCTCGACCGTCAGGAGGACGGTAAGTGATCAAACCGGTGAACGATACGTTCCAGACGGCACTCGTCGCAGCAATTCCAAACCTCCGCGCGTTTGCGATTTCGTTGTGCGGCAACGTGCAGACGGCGAACGACCTCGTTCAGGAAACGATGTTGAAAGCCTGGGCCAATCGTCACCGGTTCGAAGAAGGCTCAAACTTCAAAGCATGGCTCTTTACGATCCTTCGCAACTCCTACTTTTCCGATTTTCGCCGGGGAAAACGCGAAGTTCGTGACGAGGATGGCGTCGCGGCGGCGAGCCTCTCAAGCCTCCCCGAGCAGCCCGGCCACATGGACATGATTGATTTCCAGCGCTCGCTCGCCAAACTCTCCGAAGATCAGAAGGAGGCACTGATCCTGGTCGGTGCCGAAGGTTTCTCTTACGAAGAGGCCGCCGAAATCTGCAATTGCGCAGTAGGCACGATTAAAAGTCGTGTGAATCGGGCCCGCGCCCGCTTGGTCGAATTGATGGGCGTCGGCTCGGTGGAAGATTTCGGCCCCGAGCGCGTTGCCCGGGCCGTGCATTCTAAAACGTCCTGATAACGTCGCGTAACACGGGTCAATCGTTTCTGCGCGGCGCGACCCATAATCGTCGTCCACGTCCCGAGTCGTCCACGTCCCAAGCCAGCCAATCCTAAGCCGCTGCCAACGATAATCGCGGCATGATCTGCTGCCATGACCGCGCGTCGTCTTCCAGCGTGCTGGTAATGTCCGTCACTTCAACGGTCGTTACATGAAAAGACTGCAGGACATGGGGTCCAAATGAATGGATCATCGGCACATCCATCGCATCCCGGCCCCGCGAAATCACAATCCGGCCGGTACGTGGCCTGTTGTGCCGGGCATCGAACGTGTGCCAGCGATCTCCAAGATAAACGTCGAACCAGGCGCTGAAGTCCATCGGTGCAGGATCGGACGGAACGCCGATATCTCCCAGATACCCGTTAACGTAACGCGCCGGAATATTCATGCAGCGGCATAGTGTGATCGCCAGATGCGTAAAGTCTCGGCAGACCCCGATGCGCTCCCGATAGGCTTCAAACGCCGTGCGAGTGCTGCGGGCGGCCGGATAGCTGAACGCGAGGTGCGCATGCACGAAGTCGCAGATAGCTTGGACGCGAGCCCACCCGGGCGGCAGACCAGCAAACATCTGCCACGCGATTGCGCTCAGCAGGTCGGTCTCACAATACCGGCTGCCCAGCAGGAACGGCATGACCTCCCCCGGTAACGCCATGATGGGAACTTCGCAGGCGTACGTATCCGTGGCGTCCGCCAGCCCGCTATCCGAGATGATGCCATCCGCCCGCAGCGTCATCGTGCCCGCTGGCGCTTCGAACCGCCGCGTCCGGTTGCCGAATTCATCGGTGAACAATTGCGACGGCACCATAGGGGTGGTGCTGAACGGAATTTCGTAGATCACGTCGGCGTTGCGCTCGGGATGAACGCTGAGGCGGGCAACGACTGGAGTTGGTCGCGGGCACGAAAAGGCGATTTTGTATCCGTAACGGATCAGCATGGACGTCCTCGAATGGCGGCTGCCAGCGCCCGTCGGCGCGGGGGTAGTCGCCCGTTAACGAGCAGCGTCCAGCGAGGTTCCCGATGAAAAGCAACATCGAAGTTCAACTGCCCCGTCGCCGATAACATCCCAGGTTCAAACGCAAATCGCCCCGGCCTGCGCAGAGCACCAGCCGCCAGACCGGAACCAAGTGTGACAGGCCGCGTTGGATCAGCAACGACACTCCATCCGACACTAACCTGTGGAGCCGGGCTCACCTGAAATGTCCGTGCTAACCCGTAAGGATTGTTATGCGTATCTCCCTTAAAGCTGATCGCTCAACGCGCAAAATCGCAAGCGTCATGAGCGCGTCCGCTCTCACTCTCGCCGCCATGATATCTGCAGCCCTTGCGCAGACGGAGTCATCGCTCACGCCGCCGGGCGTCCATATGGAGCGCAGTCCGGGCACAACCTCGACGCTCCCTGCTCCCGTGTTTTTCGACCGCCAGCGCGACGGAGAAATTCGCGCAGCCAACGTGATCGGCGTCACCGTCTCGAATAAATCGAACGACGTCATTGGCACGATTGTCGACGTTGTCTTCAAGGCTGACGGCCAGGTGTCGTCCATCGTCATCGGCGTTGGCGGTCTGTTGGGTTTGGGCGAAAAGAACGTCGCAGTCCCCTATGATGCCATCGCCATTGCAACCGACAAGGATAGCATCCGGACCGCCACGATCGACGCGCAGTTGTCGACGTTGCAAGCAGCCCCCGCCTACGTGAGCGAGCGCACGACCTTTGAAAAGGTCCAGGACGGCATCGCGGCACTGGCAAAGGAAGCTCAGAAAAAAGCAACCGAGTTCAAGAACAACATGTCGGCTCCAGCTCAGCAATAGCCGTCCCGGCACGGCTCCAGTCCCACAGGAGGATCTGATGAAAGCTCAAAACGCTTTTGGTGCGGCCTTCCTCGCCGCTCTGTTATTTCTCGCATACTGCATATTCGTGCTCCAACCCGATCGCCTGGACATGGCCGCAAGTGACAACTCTGCGATATGCAGGTACGTCGGCTGATCTACCGTCGGCGTTCCAAACCACCCGTTGCAGTCCTGCAATTATTTGTTCGCTGAGCCCGGAACAACGTTGGCTGACATGCGTTATGTTTGTGTCGCATTCGGATGGATGCGTCAGGCCGTGTGGGCAGTGTCGGTTCTGCCGAGTGCTAGGCGCCCTTCAGCACGGCTCGAAACAACGGGGAGTTACCATGTCGCTTTCAGAGACAATCGTTCCTGAACTGCCGTTTTTGCGGCGCTTTGCCCGCGCTCTGTCGGGCAGTCAGGAAAGCGGCGATGCGTACGTCGTGGCAATGCTCGAAGCCCTCGTCGCAGACAGCACGATCTTTCCTCAGACGATGGATACCAAGTCGGCGGTCTTTCATACGTTTCTCAAAGTCTGGAACTCCATCGCCGTAAATAAGGCGCAGGGAATTCCTGGCGCCGTGATGACCGGGACCGCGCCCGAGCGGCGTTTGGAAATGATCAGCCACCGCCCCCGGCAGGCCTTTCTACTCATCGCTGTCGAAGGTTTTCCGTTCGATAAAGCAGCCCAGGTGCTGGACACGTCCGTCGCCGAAGTTCGCCAACTGATCGATCAGGCCGGTAAGGAAATTGCCGGTCAGGTCGCGACTTCCGTCCTCATTATCGAAGACGAGCCGCTGATTGCACTCGATCTCGCCGATCTCGTCTCGACGCTCGGGCATACCGTTTGCGCAACCGCGAGCACCCACAAGCAAGCCGTTGCGGCGTTCACGAAGCATAAGCCAGGCCTCGTGCTCGCCGACGTTCAGCTTGCCGACGGTAGTTCCGGCCTCGATGCCGTCAACGACATCCTCAAGACCTTTGAGGTGCCCGTCATCTTCATCACGGCCTATCCCGAGCGATTGCTGACCGGCCGCCGCCCGGAGCCGACCTTCCTGATCAACAAACCATTCCAGTCTGATACGGTGAAGGCCATTATCAGCCAAGCGCTGTTCTTCGAAAACAATGCAACGCGAAGCGCCGCTTAAGCGACTCCAAGGAACTCGATGCTGAGATTGGCGTTTTTACTTCACGAAATGTGCAGCCAAATCTTCAAGCGGAGTTCACAAAATGCGTGGTGTTGTTTTATGGCTGGCGGGCGTTCCAGTCGTGGCGATTGTCGCACTGTATTTCCTGGGGTTCCTCAGCTAAGAATATATGGGACGGGTCCGACGGCCCGCCCGGTCGACCGGTAATAAAACGCCCCGCTTCCGGGGCGTTTTTTGCGTGGTCTCATGCTGCAGCGCGCACCGGCATCATCGGGGCATACACGGCCTGGATCTGCTCCAGATCGGCCTCGTAATCGCCGGTCGGGTAGAACACGCCCTTGATGCCGACTTCGCGCGCCTTGTAGTCCATGAATGCCATCACGATCGGTACCCGTGCGCCGGCCGCGATGTGATAAAATCCCGACTTCCAGCGATCAACATGGCTGCGCGTGCCTTCAGGCGGGATCACGACGATTAACTCGTCATGCGCATCGAAAAAAGCGACCATCTGCTCGACGGCATTGTTGCGTTTGCTCCGATCCACCGGAATGCCGCCTAACCACCGCATCAATCCACCGAACGGCCATTTGAAAATGCCGTCCTTGCCCATCCAGCGGACGGCAACGCCGTAATGCAGCCCGGCAGCCAACGTATTCGGCAGATCCCAATTCGTCGTGTGCGGGGCACCGATCAGCACAAACTTCGGCAGATCGGGCATTTCCCCGACGATCTTCATGTTGACGGCTCCAAGCCACATCCGCCCGACCGGCCGCAACAGACGCAGCAACAACGAAGGCTTGGAACGCGCGCGCGCGGTGTCCGTCATGACAAGGCTCATTTCGCAAAAAGAAGTGGAAGCGTCTTTCGGCTTAGACGCTCCCAATCCTCCTCGCAACCGCTTCTCAACCCGTGGTCTTCTTCGCGTTCGGGAAGAACAATTGCTCGCCGTTCACTTTAAAGCTGGCAATGGCGGCCTGACCCTCGGCACTCAAAATCCAATCGACGAACGCTTGGCCCTGCGTGGTCTTCACGTGCGGATGCTTCGCCGGGTTGACCAGAATGACCCCATAGTAGTTCAGCAACGGCTTATCACCCTCGACCACGATCTTGAAGTTGCCTTTGTTCTTGAACGCGACCCATGTGGCGCGGTCGGCCAAAACGTAGGCATTCATGCCCACGGCGGCGTTAAGTGTCGGCCCCATACCCGATCCGGTTTCGCGATACCAAGTGCCCGAGGCAGCCTTGGCATCCACTCCGGCACCCTTCCAAAGAGCCAGTTCAGCTTTGTGTGTGCCGCTGTCGTCGCCGCGCGAGGCAAACGGAGCCTTTGCCGCAGAAATGGCGGTGAGTGCAGCCTTCACATCCTTCAAACCGGCGATCTTGGCTGGATCTTCCCCTGGCCCAACGATCACGAAGTCATTGTACATCACGTCGAACCGCGCGACGCCAAAGCCGCCAGCAACGAAGGCCTCCTCGGCGGCCTTGGCGTGCACCAACACGACGTCGCCATCCCCGCGCTCGCCATTCTTGAGTGCTTGGCCGGTCCCGACCGCCACCACCCGCACGTCTATGCCCGATTTTGCAGTGAACTGCGGGAGCAGGTGGGCAAAGAGCCCCGAATCTTGCGTCGAGGTTGTCGATTGCAGGATGATGAACTTGGTGTCGGCAGTCGCCGCAAGGGGTGCTGCGGGCTTGGCCTCCTGCGCAAACGAAGCAACGAGCGGCATGGCGCTGAACAGCATCGTAGCCATCAACGCGGTAAAGTGGCGGCGTTTCATGAGACAGTCCCCAAACGGTGTGGTTGTGCCCCGTCAGGAATAACCAACTCGCTATGCCCGCGCAACCACAACGTTATTAGACAGTTCATCGGGAGTCTCTTGAGCATCGGCGATTGGCCATCGCCGCCGTGACTTGACGGCACTCAAGCGGCCCCGGCCACTTTTGCCTTCGCCGCCGCAAACGCCCAGTCGAGCCAGGGCGTTACAGCCTTCAAGTCGGAAGCCTCGACCGTGGCCCCGGTCCAGATCCGCAAACCCGGAGGCGCATCGCGATACGCGCCAATATCGAGCGCAACGCCTTCCGCTTCCAGCAGCGCCATCATGTCCTTGGCGACCTCTGCTTGCCCCTCGCGCGGCAGACTGGCAACGACCGTATCGGCAAACACCATGCACACCGACGTGTTCGACCGCGTTGTTGGATCGGCGGCAAGGCACGCGATCCAATCCGTGCGATCCATCCAGTCATAAAGAACCTTGGAGTTCGCATCCGCGCGGGCATGGAGCGCGGCCAGCCCGCCGATACCTTCGGCCCAAACCAGCGCATCGATATAGTCCTCGACGCACATCATCGACGGGGTATTGATCGTCTCGCCGTGGAATATCGCGCGGTCGAGTTTGCCGCCTTTGGTAATGCGGAACAGCTTGGGCAGCGGCCAAGCCGGAATGTGCGTTTCCAGCCGTTCGATGGCGCGCGGGCTCAAGATCAGCATCCCGTGGGCTGCCTCCCCGCCCAGCACCTTCTGCCAGGAATAGGTCACGACATCGGCTTTAGACCAGTCGATCGGTTGCGCAAAAATCGCCGACGTGGCGTCCACCAGCGTCAGCCCCGCCCGATCGGCTGGGATCCAATCGTAGTTGATAGGCCGAACGCCCGCCGTCGTGCCGTTCGCCGTGAAGATCACATCGCGGCTGAAATCCACCTGCGACAGATCGGGCAAATGACCGAATGGCGCTGAAAACGTGCGCGCGTCCCCAAACTTGAGTTCCTTGACGAGGTCTGTCAGCCAGATCTGGCCGAAGCTCTCCCACGCCAGCGCATCGACACCACGCGGCCCCAGCAGGTTCCACATGGCAAGCTCGAACGCCCCGGTATCCGACGCTGGCACGATCCCCACCTCGAACCCGGCAGGCAAGCCGAGCAAAGCCTTTGTCTTGTCGATAGCCAGACTGAGCCGCGCCTTACCCTGAACCGACCGATGCGACCGCCCCAACAGCGCCGAATTTAGGACATCCACGGTCCAGCCCGGCCGTTTGGCGCAAGGGCCGCTTGAAAAGTTTGGATTGGCCGGACGGGTATTCGGCTTGAGAACGGACATGTGAAAGCTCCTTGTGTCTAAGCTTTCAGCCGCAAGCCGCAGCCCCCGTCAAGCGCCTTCGGAATTGCCGCCGCCTACAGTCGCAAAAGGCTGTAGTGTTTGGCGAGCGCACGCAACCCCGCCGCGATTATCGGAAGGCGGGTGCCTCGGCTAGCGCGAACCATCTGGTCCCAGCGGGCTGAACCTGATAGGTAAGACGCGAAAATCCCACATGGAACGGAACTCAAAGACGTGACACGGATAGCGACGATCGCGCGTAAGACCAAGGAAACCAGCATCACCGCAACGGTCGCTTTGGACGGCACTGGGGCCTATGACATATCGACCGGCATCGGCTTCCTCGATCACATGCTGGAGCAGTTGGCCCGCCACGCTCTGATCGACATCAAGCTGGAGGCCCAGGGCGATCTCCATATCGACTATCACCACACCACGGAAGATTGCGGCATTGTGCTCGGGCAGGCGCTCGCCAAAGCGCTGGGCGACCGCGCTGGAATCACGCGATATGCCGACGCTCATCTGGCCATGGACGAAACCCTCACCCGCGTGGCGATCGACGTTTCCGGACGCCCTTACCTGATCTGGGACGTCAGATTCAGCCGCGACAAGCTGGGCGAAATGGACACCGAACTGTTCCGCGAGTGGTTCCAGGCCTTCGCCCAGAACGCCGGGATTACGCTCCACATCGCCAACCTCTATGGTGAAAACAACCACCACATCGCCGAAACATGCTTCAAGGGCTTGGCCCGCGCCTTGCGCACCGCGATCACGCTCGATCCGCGTCAGGCCGGTCGCGTCCCCTCCACAAAGGGAACACTGTCCGTATGAGGGTCTACACCGTCCATGAGCCCGCCAGCGCAGCATCAGATCGCCTCGACCGCGCCGAAACGCTGATATTCGTCGGCGATGGGTTTGACTGGCTGGCCGCCCTGTTTGCGCCGTTCAGATTGGCAGTCAGCGGCCTTTGGATGGGCCTTCTGATTTACGTCGCAGCGCTTGCAGCATCGTCGGCCCTCCTGTCGGCCATCGGCGCATCAGCCGCGTGGATCACACTGACGCTGTTCGCGTTGCACGTTGTCGCAGGATTTGAATTCAACGAACTCGTTCGCTCACGTCTGGACGCACGAGGCTGGACCAACGTCGGCACTGTGTCTGGCCGCACCCGGGCCGAATGCGAACGCCGGTTCTTCGACACTTGGCTCCCCAGCCAACCTATGATCTCGAACTGGCGGGCTCAACACGAACCGGCTTCCCAGCCCCCCGTACCGCCAGCGGTCGCCGCAGTTCCCGCCCAACCCAAATCGAAGTGGCGACCATGGTAGTTTCAACCCACCATCTTTAAAGTCACGAAAAAGGGAGGGGGTTTGGGGGAACTCGTTCCCCCAAACGGGTGCGGGCGGTAGCCCGCTCGCGAAGCGCCAGGACAAAGCGCACGCCGACACGTAGGAACCACGAATGCAAACTGTCGCAATCATCGACTACGGCTCAGGTAACCTTCACTCGGCGGTGAAGGCGTTCGAGCGCGCCGATCGCGAAGCCGGAACCAACCGCAAAATCATCCTGACATCGAAGGCCGACGACGTGGCGAAAGCCGACCGCATCGTACTGCCCGGTGTCGGTGCATTCGCCGATTGCAAGGCAGGCCTGATCGCCGTCCCCGGCATGCGCGAGGCACTCGAAGACGCGGTCATCGCGCGCGGGCGTCCGTTCCTTGGCATTTGCGTTGGCATGCAACTGCTGGCGACGCGCGGCCTGGAGTTCACCACCACGCAAGGTCTCGACTGGATACCCGGCGAGGTGCGAGCAATCACACCCTCTGACCCCGCCTTGAAAATCCCCCACATGGGCTGGAACACACTCAACGCAACCAACTCACCGCACGCGACTGATGCAACAAACGCACAGAACGCCACCACGCCACATCCGCTGCTCGCCGGCATCGCCACCGGCGACAACGGCTTGCACGCCTACTTCGTCCACTCCTACCAACTGGTGGCAACCGACCCCGCGATGGTGATGGCGACAACCGACTATGGCGGCGCGGTGACAGCGCTTGTCGCACGCGACAACATCGCTGGAACCCAGTTCCACCCGGAAAAGAGCCAGACCCTAGGCCTCCGGCTCATCTCCAATTTTCTGTCGTGGCAGCCCTAAACTATAAACCGTAGCGCCTGTCGCGGTTTGTGCCGCGACGCCGACGCATTGTTCCACTCGGCGCACTCAGGCGGCGGCGCTGCCCATATCTTCAAGTGGCAACTCAGCCTGGGCGGGTGGCATTGAAATCAGCGGGAACGCGATGACGTTCGTTGTTTCCGCAGTGCCCGTGTCGGCGCGGCGTTGACGGAACCAGCGGATCTGTGCGTTTGACAAGACGGCCTCTTCGCTGACAGCCTGGATCAATAAGCCGTCGTCCGAATCCAGAATGGACGCGAGCTTGGCTTCGACCTCGATTTCGTCACGGTCTGTCGAGACGTACCAAGTCTGCTCCAGCGGACGCGCCCAGCGTGTCCCCAGGCCCATGATTTCCTGCGCAAGGATGTGCTTGTTGCGGTGGGGCTTGGCGAGATCGTAAGAGATGAGAAGGGTGCGCATGGGGGGAGCCTCGCAGGTTGGGGCGTTCTTGATCGGGGGCAGAACATACGCATCACGCGGCTTTTTTGAGTCGGGAACTTCGAGGAAGGTTTACGTCCGTCCTGTCTGCTCTGAACATGATGAGAACATCGCATGAATCGCCACTGAAGTCTAGCGTTCGAGCGCTGTTTGTTCTTTTTTTGATCCTAGTTTAAGAACACTCAATACAATCAGTCGAATAGCTGCATCTGGTCCGGATGGGGTGTCTTTGCAATGCGGCGATGCGCGCCAAGGTCCATTCGTTCGAGCAGCCAGGGATGTTTCACCTTGAGCCGTTCGAGAGCTTTTGCCCGGCTGTCGGGGAAGTGTGTTCCCTCCCAGATTTCATACAGTCGGCGCGGATCGCAGGCGTAGCGCGCGAGCAGGACTTTGCGCGGCACTCGCATCCATCGCGCGACCCAGATATCGACAGCGTCCGCTTCTGTCAGGGGGCGGCGGGCAACCTTGGCAGGCGGCGCGTCGAGGAACACGATAGGCATGAGCGGAACTCGATCATCTGAGGGATTGACGGTAGACCGGTAGCGGTGTTCATCCCTCACGATCATAGCATTCTGATGGCGCGTGCGTACTTTGTTCTCACGTCTCAGCATCCAGCCCGAAAGCCCACCGTGATCCTGTTTCCCGCAATCGACTTGAAAGATGGCCAATGTGTCCGCCTGAAGCTGGGCGACATGGATCAAGCAACGGTGTTCAACGACGACCCAGCAGCCCAAGCGCTAGCCTTCGAGCACCAGGGGTTCAAATACCTCCACATCGTCGACCTGAACGGCGCGTTCGAGGGCAAGCCGGTCAACAGCGCTGCTGTCGAAGCGATCCTGAAAGCGATCTCGATCCCAGCCCAACTCGGCGGCGGCATCCGCGACCTCGACACCATCGAGCACTGGCTGACCAAAGGCCTGCGGCGGGTCATCTTGGGAACCGTCGCAGTCCGCGATCCAGCCCTCGTCAAGGCGGCCTGCAAAGCCTTCCCGGGCCGCGTCGCGGTCGGCATTGACGCCAAGGGCGGAAAAGTCGCGGTCCAAGGCTGGGCCGAAACCAGCACGCTCACCGCCATCGACTTGGCCAAACGCTTTGAGGACGTCGGCGTTTCGGCGATCATCTATACCGACATCGACCGCGACGGCATACTCGCGGGCCTCAACCTCGCCTCAACCGTCGAACTCGCCCGCTCGACCAAAATCCCGGTCATCGCGTCCGGCGGCCTCGCCTCCATGGCCGACATCGAAGCGTTGACCCGCCCCGAATGCGCCATGCTCGAAGGTGCCATCTCCGGCCGCGCCCTCTACGACGGTCGCATCGACCCCAAGGCAGCGCTAGCCCTGCTAGCCAAAGCTTAATCTAAGAGACGCGGGGTCAAGGGGACGAGTCCCCTTGCCTTCCCTTCACTCCCCGCGCTAACGCTTTCCCATGCTCAAAACCCGCATCATTCCCTGCCTGGACGTGAAAGACGGCCGCGTCGTCAAGGGGATCAACTTCGTCGACCTGATCGACGCGGGCGATCCCGTCGAAGCCGCCGCCGCCTATGACGCTGCCGGTGCCGACGAACTCTGCTTCCTCGACATCACCGCAACGCACGAAAACCGCGACACCATCTTCCACATCGTCGAACAGACAGCCGAGCGCTGCTTCATGCCGCTGACCGTTGGCGGCGGCGTTCGAGCCGTGGAAGATATCCGCAAGCTGCTCGAGGCCGGGGCCGATAAGGTTTCGATCAACTCCGCTGCCGTTGCCCGCCGTGAGTTCGTACGCGAGGCCGCCGAAAAGTTCGGCGCGCAGTGCATCGTGGTCGCCATCGACGCGAAGGCCGTAGCACCGGGCCGCTGGGAAATCTTCACTCACGGCGGCCGCAAACCAACCGGCATCGACGCGGTGCAGTTCGCGCGCGAAGTGGCATCCCTGGGGGCTGGCGAAATCCTGCTGACCTCGATGGATAAGGACGGCACCAAGTCCGGCTTCGACATCGAACTGACCCGAACCATCGCCGATGCGGTCACAATCCCCGTCATCGCATCAGGCGGCGTCGGCACCCTTGATCACCTAGTGGCGGGCGTCCGCGACGGCCACGCGAGCGCCGTCCTGGCCGCTAGCATCTTCCACTTCGGCACCTACACGATAGGCCAAGCCAAACACGCAATGGCCCAAGCGGGCATTCCGGTGCGATTGGATCGCTGAGAAACAGCGTCCAAGCGCCCAAGTTTGTCATCCTCGGGTCGCCTGCCCTCGCACTCGTTGCGAGGGTCCCGAGGACCCATCCAACCACTTGCTCAAACGGCAGTTGAAGGGCAGTTCGTTGCCACAAGCGGCAATCACTTCAAGCGGTCGAATCCGCTGAGAAATGGGTCCTCGGGACAAGCCCGAGGATGACAATAAGGGCCCCCATGGAACTCTACGTCGACGCTGACGCCTGCCCGGTAAAGGAAGAAATCCTCCGCGTCGCGACGCGCCATCAGCTCATCACCCACGTCGTCTCCAATAGCTGGATGCGCCTACCCGAAAGCCCGCTGATCCGACGCGTCGTTGTTACCGAAGGCCCCGACATAGCCGACGACTGGATCGCAGAACGCATTCAGCCCGGCGACATCGCCATCACCGCCGACATCCCGCTCGCCTCGCGCTGTCTCAAGGCCGGCGCCAAAGCCATCGGGCCGACCGGAAAACCCTTCGACAATGGCAGCATCGGCATGGCGCTCGCCATGCGCGACCTGCAAAGCCATCTCCGCGAAACCGGCGAAAGCCGCGGCTTCAACCCAGCCTTCACGCCAAGAGACCGCTCCCGTTTCCTCGAGGCCCTCGAAAACGCGATCCAGGCAACGAGGCGGGGAAGGTGACAGCCATGGCGGTGCCATATCGCCGCGATTGGGCTACGCTATAGTCAACCGAGAGGGTCGCCGGGGGATGCAACATGCAAGGGTTTGATCGCGACAAAGTTCGCATCCATCGCTGCCATCAAGCCGAGCTTGGATTTCCATTGCTGCGCGGATGTCCAAACACAGCGGCAATCGAACTGATCGGTTTGCTGGACGAATTGAGTGCGGCTGATCGCATGGTATTTGCCGAGCAACTCTCCGACTTTGCCGAAGTTCAGGATGCAAACCCGGCAATGCCGTTGGATGAGCGATCCCGTCTTTTGAAACGGTTGCCCCTCGTCGAGCGTCATTTCGGCAAGCACTTCGGCATACCCGCGTCCGTGCCCCGCAGGCCCGATGTGCGGCTGATCCCTGTCAAGATGCTGGCCGGTATTTTGAGAGACGAGCGGTCCGGAGGATTCGAGGGATGGGCGAAGTTGGTATCGCTTTCTGATGACCAGATCGTGCGCGCACCTGCGGCAACCCACGCGGCTTCTCTGGACGAGATCGTTCCTGCATCGCCTGCTCGGCTGCGCAAGCTGATCGGTTCTGCAATGAAGCAGCGCTTTGGCGCGCAATCACAGCCGATCAGTTCCGAACACACTCAATTCACGGCAACCCTCCCCGGTGGGGGCTTTAAGGTCGATGTCCGCTTTGCCAGGAGCGGCATGTCGCGACAACAATTCGACTGTAATTACAGTGCCAAAGTCGAAGCGAGGCCGCCCGTGTGGATGAGTTCGTATGAAGGGGTTTGGAAAATCATACCGCAATGGGACTACGTCACGGAGACGAACGCTGAGCGCAGCGTTGCCCATTTCATTCGCCTGATCGAAACCTGTGGCGACCTTGCTTGATCAAGCATGAGGCCCTACTTCCATCATTGGGACGGCGATGCTACACCGCAGCGGCTCGATGTTGCGCTGCACGCGCCGGGCAATTCCCGCTCTCAAACAACGGTCAAACCGCGCGATGAAAAACCCCACCGGTCGGCAACACTTGCGTCTTTTGGGTTCGTTGATTTTCGGCTCTCGATGGCTGCAGGTCCCGCTTTATCTGGGCCTGATCGTAGCCCAGTGCGTGTACGTGTTCCTGTTCATCAAGGAGTTATGGCATCTCATCAGTCACGCAGGCGACTTTTCCGAGCAGCAGATCATGCTCATCGTGCTGGCGCTGATCGACGTGGTGATGATTTCCAACTTGCTCGTGATGGTGATCGTCGGCGGCTATGAGACGTTCGTGTCGCGGCTCGACCTTGAAGGCCATCCCGACCAACCCGAGTGGCTCAGCCACGTCAACGCCAGCGTGCTCAAGATCAAGCTGGCGATGGCGATCATCGGCATTTCCTCGATCCATCTTCTGAAAACGTTCATCGAGGCTGGCAATCTGGGGACCCAGGGCGCGAAATTCACCGAAGCCGGTGTGATGTGGCAAACCATCATCCACTGCACGTTCATCCTGTCTGCCGTGGGTATCGCCTATGTCGACTGGCTCGGCCAGCAATCGACCGCGCAGATCCACAAGGCGACGCGCGACAATGCCCCCTGACACGTCGGCACTCACGCGCTGGAACCCGGCTCAGCGCTGTGCCAAGAGGCACCGCTTGGCCGGGATGACAGTTGGTGGGCGCAGCGATAGGTCCACTTACAGTCCCGGGGTCCAGGGGACTGGTCCCCTGGCCTTCACTTCGCTCTAGCGCTGACTTCGCGCGATGCGCTATCCCCTCCCGCCATGGAACACACACACACCGGCCTAGCCGCCCTGACCTCCGGCGCGATCCTGTCGCCTTTCACCCAACTGCGCCGCCTGCTCGATGGCATCCAGCCGGGCAAGTCACCTGCCATTGACTTGACGCTAGGCGAACCGCGCGAAACGATGCCAAGCTTTGTTATCGAGAAGCTGGCGGAATCGCAGGCGCTTTACGCGAAGTATCCGCCGATCCGCGGCTCCGACGAACTGCGTCAGGCCATAGCCGACTTCCTGCAGCGCCGTTTCCACCTCGCATCCCCCATCAACGCTGCGACCGAGATCATCCCGACCAACGGCTCGCGCGAAGGCCTGTTCACGGCCTGCCTACCCGCCGCAGGCCGCAAGTCGCTACCCGCAGGCATTCGCCCCGCCGTCCTGCTGTGTAACCCGTACTATCAGGCCTACATCGGCGCGGCCCTGGCCGTAAACGCCGAGCCCGTCTACCTGAACGCGACGAAAGAAACCGGTCACCTGCCCGACCTCGACGTCATCGCCAACGACACAGCCCTGCTCGACCGCACCATCGCATTCTACGTCTGCTCACCAGCCAACCCGCAAGGCGCAGTCGCCTCGCGCGACTACATCGTCCAGGCGCTGAGCCTCGCCCGCAAGCATGACTTCATGCTGTTTCTCGACGAGTGCTATTCGGAAATCTATTCAAACGACCCGCCAACCGGCGGCCTGGAAGTGGCCATCCAGACGCCCGAACGCTTCGCCAACCTCATCGTGTTCAACTCGCTATCGAAGCGCTCGAACCTGCCCGGACTGCGGTCGGGCTTCTGCGCGGGTGATGCAACCTTCCTCGACGCACTGGCCGAAATCCGCAACTCGATTGCCCCGCAAGTGCCCGGCCCCACCCAACACGCCTCAGCAGCCGTCTGGGCCGAAGAACAGCACGCCAGCGCGAACCGCCAAGCCTACCGCGCCAAATTCGACCTCTGCGACGAGATGCTGGCCGGGCGCTTCGGCTACGTCCGCCCAGCTGGTGGTTTCTTCCTCTGGCTCGATATGGCGCAATATGGCGGCGGCAGAAACGCGACGGTAACCCTATGGAAACGTTCAGGTGTCAAAGTGCTGCCTGGGTGCTTCCTGGCGCAGACAGCTCAGGACGGGATCAATCCAGGCGACGATTACGTCCGGGTGGCCCTCGTCCAAGACCTGCCCACGCTACGGGACGCATTCACCCGCATCTGCGATCCGGCGGTCCTTACCGCCGCAGCGGATGCCAAGTGAAGACGCATCTGCGATCCGGCGGTCCTCACCGCCGCAGCATATGCCGAATGAGAAGCGCTTGATCGAGCTCTAAGCTGCAAACCGCACGCGACGGGCTGAGCGTCACGCGTAGTCCTGTTGATGGCCGAGTGTAGTGCGTATGGCGTTCGAAAAGCCCTATGTGTTCGAGGAAGCAGCCCTGCGAGGCGGCAAGCGCCCCATCATGCCCTCCGCGATGGCCAATAACCTGCGCGATGGTCTCCGCTCTGCGTCGGGCGTCTTGATACTCGTGATCTTAGGTGCCATCTGGCTCAGCCTCATGTCGTGGTCTATCCAAGATCCTAGCTATTTCCACGCGACCTCGCGCCCGCCCGGCAATTGGCTTGGCACATTAGGCGCAAACACCGCCGACCTGATCGTGCAGACGTTTGGTATTGCAGCACTCGTGCTTTTGCTTGCACCTATGTTGTGGGCGTTGGCGATGCTCCAGCAAGACGTTATCGGCAAGTTTGCCCGCCGCAGTCTGGCCTACGTCGCCTCCGTTCTCCTTTTGGCTGCGGCGGCAAGCGCAGTGCCCCAACCGGCAAACTGGCCGTTACACGCCGGTCTTGGTGGAATCGTCGGCGATGCGATGATCCGCGTCGCATCCCCAGTCATGGCTGCAGCCCACGCAGACATTGCCCGGCCCGTCATAGCGGTTTTGCTATTGGCGCTCGGCGGCTGGTTGGCGAGCTTCAGTTTAGGCGTTTCTCGTCAACGCTTCATCGCTGAAAAGACCATCCGGACCAAACCCCGGGGCGTGACAATCACCCCCCATGTCAGTCCGCGCGTCGAGCCGGTGTTGACCGCGCGCCCGACCGCCCCGATCCCACCAAGCGCGCGGGCAACGCACGCGGCCACGACCCCGCCGCGCCATAACGATCGTTTCGGTCCTTATGCTGAAACCGCGCTCGAACCCGCCATCGACGATCCGTCCGACACAGAGTTTGACGGCTTCACGGACGCCGCCAGCAGCGGCATTGCCGCCCGTTTTGCGCCCCAGACGGCACACGCCGAGCCCCACCTGGAGCCCGCATGGCCCCATCCAGCGCTTCACCACGGCTATCATCACACCGCGCCAAATGCGCCCCACGCCATGCACGAAACGTTGGCAGATGCGTTTCCCGCGCCCGGTTTCGACGCGCAACTCGGCAACGATCCCTACGAAGCCTTGCCGCAGACAACCGTGCGGACCGCCTCCGCAACCGCGCTCGCCAGAACTCAGGCCTACAAGCGCCCGTCGCTGAACCTGCTCGAACGCCCTGCTGGAGCGCGTTCAAAGCCTGGCTACACGGAAGCTATGCTGCGCGGCAATGCGCGCTTTCTGGAAGACGTGCTCGCCGACTTCGGCGTGATTGGCGAAATCCGCGACATCACCCCCGGCCCGGTCGTCACAATCTATGAACTCGAACCCGCGCGCGGCACCAACCCCGCGCGTGTGATCTCGCTGTCGGACGACATCGCACGCGGCATGAGCGTGCCGTCGGTGCGCATCGCCCCCATCCAGGGCCGCTCGACGTTGTCCGTCGAATTGCCCAATCAGGTCCGCGAAACCGTCATGCTGCGCGACGTGTTCGACGCCGACGTGTACCGCTCGACCATGGACGTTCTGCCCGTTGCGCTGGGCCGCAGCATCGAAGGCCGCCCGATCGTCGCCGACTTGGCCCGCACGCCCCATATGCTGGTCGCAGGCGCCAACGGCTCTGGCAAATCGACCGGCATCAACGCCATGATCCTGTCGCTGCTTTACAAGCACGGCCCCGACGACTGCCGCTTCCTGATGATCGACCCCAAGATGCTGGACCTCGCCGCCTACAATGGCATCCCGCACCTGTTGACCCCGGTCGTCACCGATCCGCACAAGGCGATCACGGCGCTCGCTTGGTGCGTCACCGAGATGGAAGAACGCTACAAGCGCATGGCAACGCTGGGCGTCCGCAACATCGACGTGTTCAACAACCGCGTCCGCAATGCCAAAAAGCGCGGCGAACGCTTAGGCCGCACCATCCAGACCGGTTTTGATACGACCACCGGCCAAGCGACTTACGTTCACGAGGATATGAACCTGGACCCGATGCCGTTCATAGTCATCGTGATGGACGAGTTCGCCGACCTGATGGCGGTCGCAGGCCGCGACATCGAAGGCGCGGTGAAGCGTCTGGCCGAAGCCGCAAAGGCCGCAGGCATCCATCTCATCATGGCAACCGAACGCCCAAGCACCGACATCGCCACCCCGGCGTTAAAGCCAAATCTCGCCGCGCGCATTAGCTATAAGGCGGCCAGTAAGCTCGACAGCCGCGCTGTCTTGAACACCGAAGGCGCCGAGCAGTTGCTGGGCGCTGGCGATATGCTCTACGCGAACGGCACCGGCTCCGTGCAGCGCGTACACGGCCCCTATGTCAGCCAGGAAGAAATCAACGCCGTCGCCTCAAGCTTGCGCCAGCAGTCGGCTCCCCGCTACGTCCCTGGCCTTACCGGCCCCGATCACGATACAACGCAATTGACCCGCACCGTCACGCCTGATCCATCCACCGCGCGCCCGCTAATGCCGGTCAGCGACGACGCGCTCTATGATCGCGCGGTTGCAACCATCATTCGCGACCGTCAGGCCTCGATCCCCCACCTCCAGCGTCGCCTGAACATTTCCCCCGCGTGGGCAGCCTCCCTGCTCCAGCGGCTGGAACAATCCGGCCTCATCGGTCCAGCCAACGAACACGGCCACCACCAAATCCGGGTGGGCGCGGCGGCGTAAGCGCGACCGCAAATCCACAGCCGTCGTCAGCTGACACTTACACCGCAGACCCGAACGAATGACCCTTTGACCAACCCCAATATCGTCATCCCGGCCTTCGAGCCTGTGAAGAAATTCTGCCAATTCCAGATGAATTGTGATTCCTTGATGGGGTTGGCGGGAGGGATGACGATGGCGGACGAGCAGAGCAATCGGGGCAAGGCGCGGGTCGTCGCGGCGA
>Ga0247836_1000101_pt1 | contig 137763 bp, 128 predicted proteins | sample LaCruzMarch2015__4_FD_187116 | JGI IMG/M metagenome (GOLD analysis project Ga0247836, IMG submission 187116) | Freshwater microbial communities from meromictic Lake La Cruz, Castile-La Mancha, Spain - LaCruzMarch2015_14m | ecosystem: Environmental > Aquatic > Freshwater > Lake | place: Spain...
CCCGGCGAACATCGTCGGCAACGAGCAATACGAGTTGGAAAAAAGTACCGAGCCACAGCAGGAAAAGTTTGGTTGCTTCGCCGACGCCGAACCAGATGATCGACAGCGGCACCAAAGCGGGCACGGGCAAATAGCGGATGAAGTCGATCGTTGGCTCAAGGGCGCGGCCAACGACCGGAAAGCTGCCCATGATCACGCCCAGCGGTATAGCCATCGCAGCGGCAATGATAAAGGCTGTCCACACCCGCGTGGTCGACACCCCGGCGTGCCACAACAAATCCCTCTGCAGGATCATCTCATAGAGCGTTGAAGCCACCGTCGATGGCGCGGGCAAAAAGGCTGGCTCGACAAAACCGAAGCGCGACACTGCTTCCCATACGGCCAGTAGGGCAACGCCGAACAATATCCCGGCAATCGGTGTGTTTCTGGCGCTGCCTGGCACAGGTGGTCTCCAGCTCAATGCGCAAAGGGGGTGCTCGCAGCAGGCTTTGCCTCAGCCGCTGCGAGCGGCTCCGGTGCTATCGCTTGGCGCCATCGAACAAGCCTGTTACCAGCGAGTTGTCGATCTGCGAGGCTGCTTCGAGCTTCACTTCCGATGCGCCGAAGTCGAGGTTCAACTGCATGATCTGATCGAACAGAGGATGCAATTTGCCGGGCTTGCCGCCGGTGCCGAGGAATTCGACGGCTTCTTCATAGGTCGTGTAGCGCAGAGAGGAGTCGATGATTTCGGTGACTTCTTCAGGCTTCAGGCCATAGATAGGAGCTGCGATCTCAGCGAACTTCTTCGGCTCTTTTTTGAAGTAGTCTACGGCGCGGTAGATGCCGCGCAGAAACTTCTTGTACTTCTCGGGGTTGGCCTTGAGGTCGTCCTGGCGGGCGGTGATGATATCCAGAATGAGACCGGGCGCATCTTTCGACGACGAGATGATCTTTGGCTTGCGTGCGGCGACGGTCTTTACGGCTTGAGACATGAAGGGCTCGTAAGTGCCAACGGCCGCAATGCTCGCATCATTGAACACTGCAATGGTATCGGCCGTAGCAATTTCCTTCAACTTCACGTCCTTGAGCGATAGTCCGGATTTTGCAAGTTCCATTTGCAGCAAGAGACGGGCGGGAATGTTGGGCTCGACAGCCACGGTCTTGCCCTTGAGATCGGCGACGGACCCGATCGACCCATCGGCGACAACTCCGTCGCCGCCGACGGAAAGGTCGATGGTGCCGATGATCACGCCGGGTGTTTTGGCATCTCGCGGCCGGCCCTGATGCTCGCCAACGGTGCGCATATCGGCTTCAATGTCTCCGCGCGCCATCGCCGCAAGCACGTTGCTCCGGTCATCCTCAAATTTGAATTCGACCTCGATGCCGTCTTCTTTGTAATAGCCGAGCTTGTCAGCCACGAGTGCGGGAGCAAAGCCGACCCACGTTGGGGCCAGCACCCTTATTTTCTCAGACGCCGCCGCCATTCCAGCGGAAAGCGTCGATGCAACAGCAGCGGCGATGATGAAGGCGGTTAATCTCTTCATGATGGTCCTGTCTCCATAGTTGCAGTCTTGACCGGTGTTGTGGGCCATTTCTTCAGGTAGTTGAGCCTAGCACTCGCCAACTGAACTCTTGAATCACCAAGAGTGATGGGTTTAGATCGAAAAACCCCGATGTGAGCATGCTGTCGTTGCGGCGCAGCATGGAGGCCAAAATGCGCCGTTTGAGTACGATTGACCTGCGGTTGCTGCGCATTTTTACCACTGTTGTCGACTGCAACGGCTTTCAGAAGGCGCAAATGGCGCTCAACATTGCCCAGTCGACGCTCAGCTCTCACATCGCAAGTCTCGAAGCAAAACTCGGCTCCAAGTTATGTGACCGTGGCCGTGGCGGTTTCAAGCTGACGCAGGCCGGGCAGGAGACATATGACGCCATCCAGGCTCTGCTGGTCTCGATTGAAGGGTTTGAAGCCCGCATGGGCCGCGTGCACGGCAATCGCGCGCAAGTGCTTCGCGTAACGACCATCGATACGGTGGTGACCTATCACGAGGTCAGGCTTGTCAGTGCCATCGCCGCTTTCCACGATGCCTATCCGGACGTTGCCATCGATCTCGAAATCGCAAGCCCGCAGTCGATTGAGCAGCATGTTGCCGAGGGCCGCCGGGACATAGCGATTGGTCCGCTGGCCCAAGCGCTGCCGGGCTTGCAATATCGCTCGCTCGGCACGGAGACCCACAGTCTGTATTGCAGCCGCTCGCATCCGTGGTTCGAACGCGACGACACTACGATTTCGCACGCCGACTTCTTATCTGCGCATTTTTCGGTACGTGCCTACCGCTACTTCGACGATGTGTACCGGTTTGGCCGGGCAACTGCCAACGCCAGCGTGTCGAGCATGGAAGCACAGGAAATTCTTGTTCTATCGGGAAAATACATCGGCTTTCTGCCCGACCATGCTGCCGAACGCTGGGTCAAGATGGGCGACATGCGTGCCGTCAAGCCCAAGGAATGGACAGTCAATTCGCGCTTCTTCATCGCGCATGATCCAAGCGGCGATCTCAAAACGATCAAGCAGGCGTTCGTCCAGAAGGTGATAAGCCGCGCACGTGCAACGGAGAGCGTAAGCCTTGGTTGAAGGCGTCCCGTCAGATCTGCCGTGGGGCATCCAACAAAAAAAGTGCGGCCTCTCGAATTCGCCCCGGCTTTCGCAACACCGCTCAAGCATGGCGCGATTGCCTTAGTCATCGGCTTGATCCATGCTGCATTCGAAACCGACCTGCTAACGTCACTCAAGGAGGCTTTCTTGAGCCGGCCTGCCCGCATATTCCTCACTGGCTTCTTAGCGCTGCTGCCGTTGCTGCTGACCTTCTTCATCGTCGGCTGGTTCGTATCGTTCTTAAACGGCTTTATAGGGCCGAGCAGTTGGTTCGGTCGCGTCCTCGTGTCGCTCGGCTTGAGCGTCAATGCGTCGTCGGCGGCCCCCTACGTCATCGGCGGGCTTGTCTTTCTTCTGTCGATCTACATCCTTGGACTCTTGGTCGAATCGCGGGCCGGTGCCTGGTTCGGGAGTGGCCTTGAAAGTATCGTGCAGCGCATCCCGCTGGTTTCCAACATCTATGAGTTATCCAAGCGTTTCACGTCGGTCGTCGACACCAAAGGCGGCGGAGACTTGAAGACCATGCAGCCGGTGTGGTGCTTCTTCGGAGGTGAGCCGGGCGCCGCCGTTCTGGCCCTGCTGCCGTCGCCAGAACGAGTGATGCTTGCCGGCAATCCATACTTCGGCATTCTCGTGCCGTCGGCTCCTGTGCCGGTCGGCGGTGCTCTCATCTACGTTCCGGCCGCCTGGATCAAGCCTGCCGAGGGTGGCGTCGATCACCTCACCAGCGTTTATGTTTCGATGGGGGTCACCCCGCCGAAATCCATCCCGGCTTAAACCACGCCCCTTCCGCTGAGTTCCTCTAGCAAAAGTTCTGCGAGATCGGCGGGGTCAGCTGTCGAGGTGTCGAGGCGCAATTCCGGGGCATCTGGCTTTTCGTAAACACTATCGATTCCGGTGAAGTTTCGGATCAGGCCCTGACGCGCCTTGGCATAAAGGCCCTTAGGATCACGCGCTTCGCACACTTCGATCGGTGTCTCGATGTAGACTTCGAGAAATTCACCGTTCTGGAAAAGATCGCGGGCCAGACGCCGCTCGGCCTTGAAAGGCGAAATGAATGACACGATCACGATGAGCCCGGCGTCGACCATGAGTTTGGCCACCTCGGCGACGCGCCGTATGTTCTCGACCCGGTCTGCATCGGCAAAGCCGAGATCGCGATTTAGGCCGTGGCGCACGTTGTCGCCGTCCAGAATGTACGTGTGCCGGCCGGTCGAGTGCAGCTTGCGTTCGAGCAGGTTGGCAATGGTCGATTTGCCCGAGCCGGAAAGACCGGTGAACCACAGACAGCAAGGCTGCTGCAGTTTGGCCTTAGCGCGAGCTGCCTTGTCTATGGATAGAGCTTGCCAGTGCACGTTTTCGGCTCGGCGCAGTCCGAAACGGATCATGCCGCTGCCAACGACAGTGCCCGAGGCCGTGTCGGTCAACACGAAGCGCCCGGTCTCCCCGCCCGTCTCGAATGGGTCGAAAACGATCGGGTGCGAAAGAGATAGATTACCCATGCCGGATTCGGATGCGGCAAGCGTTCGTGCCGCAACATGTTCGCCGTTGGCCGCATTGATTTTGTATTTGAGGGTGCTGACGGTAGCAGTCGCCGACTGGGCACCGCATGTCAGAGCATAGGGGCGACCGGGGAAAAGCGGCTCGCTGCCCGTCCAAGTAATTTGAGCTGCGAACTGGTCCGCAATTTCTGGGCGTTGTGATGGAGGCGCCAGAACGTCACCTCTCTGCAGAGGGGCACCGTCTTCAAGTTCGACACTGGCCTCTTCGCCAGTGGCCAGGATTGCGATCGACGCGCCCGCTTTCGAAATGGCTTTGACGCGACTGACACGCCCGGCAGGAAGGACCGCAACCGGGTCGCCGGTGCTCAGCACGCCGTTGATCATCCGGCCGTGTCCGGGCGCAGTGGCGGCGAATCGCATGGGGCGCAGCGGCGGTGTGGGTTCAGCCATGATCAATTGGCCCGACGGGTGAGAGGACATTGTACTTCTTGCCATACCTTGGGCGTTACCGGGGTGTCCAGCCGCCACGGGGTTTTGTAACCAGCAATTCCCCTGCAACTCCTCAGAGTTGCTGGCCTTTGCCAGTGTCTTGTTCTTCAAGTTTTTTGATGCGCTCACGGAATTTTTTGACCATGCCTTCAATATAGTCGAACGCCTGATCGACGTCTTGTTCCGATGGTATTTTCATAGGAGGCGATGCGCTGTCTCCCGGTGGCGTTTGCGTGGTGCCAGGCTTGCCGGGTTCAGCCAGGCCTAGCATCTCTTCAAGATGCTGTTTGTCGGCCTTGAGACCCTTGTTTTCGCTTTGCAGACGCTCGATTTCACTATTGGCGGCTTGTTGCGCGTCGCCCATTGGCGTGCACGACCACACCGCTTCGGGCTTTGTGGCGTCCGCCGCCTTGGTACAGAAAGTCATGGCGCCGCTCTGCCGGTCGAGGCGCACGAAGCCGCCGTCGGTTGGAGCCATCGAATAGCGTCCACTGTCAGTGGCCGTCTCGGTTGCAAGTGCGGGTGTGCCGAAGCCCACAAGGCTACTCAGCAGAGCAGCGGTTAAAGCCGTGTTGAGGTTCTTGCCCATGGTTTGGTCTCCAATGCGTGCGCCAGTGGCGCGTTGATTTCAGCGGCCATTCCGCAGGGCCTTGTGTTTCAGGTCCTCGCTGCAGCTCTCATCCTCTAACTTAGGGCGGGACTGTGGCGAAATCGATGCTCTTACAGAGAGCAAACCGTAGGTCATGTCCGCAAAGCGAAGGGCCGTGCGCCGCCCTGCAAACGAATCAGTTGCCGGTTGAGACCAGAAATGGGCTTCGGCCGGTCTCCAGCCGAGCCTTCTAGAGTACATTTTTTTCCCGTGTTTGCTGGCATTTCTGCGGCAAAGCACCAATTCGAAACGTTGCTTAACTCAACATTTACTGCCGCCTGAGACGGTGACGTTCATGGCTGTGGCATTCGTTTGTCCGTCCCACAGCTTCACCGCACAATTTGGATACGGCTTGCTTCTGCATCTGCTGCCATACGCAGCCGCCCTGCAGCTGCCGGATTGCTAGAGTGCAGAAGTGCTCACGGGGAATGTGATGTTGCACGATACGCTTGATACTGCTCTTGAGTCGACCGAGGGCGCGCAGTTGCGGAGCAACGGCTCCAAAGCCGCATCGGACAACCCACTGGGGCAAGGCGAAGTCAGCCGGCTGCTATCTGTCATTGCTGATCAGATCGCCGAAGCCGATCGCCGTCATGGCGAGGCCCTGACGGAAATGAAGGAACGGCTGCAGCAGCTGGGCAACGACGCGCGCGGCGCTCGCCCGCAGGTGCCGCATGAATTCGCCCCGGCCTTCGCGCGCATCGAAGACGCCCTCTCGCAATTGGCCGAGCGCATTACAGAAACGCGCGCCGAACGCGCCTCAGCAATCGTCGCTCAAGCCGCTGCCGTAAATGCAGTTGAAGCACACGCGCAAGCCGCGATCACGCCGCACAGCAATGTCTCAGAGCTGGCCACTGCTGCATCAGAACCCGAGCCAGCCGCGCCTGCAAGCCCCATGGCGCTGCGCTCGGCTGCGAACCCCGCCACAGCAACCGCCTTCAATTGGGGTGCCGACTTCACCCGCTCCCGCAATGGCGCACCTGCCGCCGACCCGTTCGACATTGTAGAGATGGACGGCAGTGCAGAGACGTGGAGCGCTCTCGACGCCGAAGCGCTGACCCGGATATACGAAGACGACACGGCTGCTCGTATGGCATTGCCGGTGTTTGAAACACAGCCGCCCGCACCTGTTGCCCCTGAGGCTGCCGAGCCTGCCAATGAAAAACCGTTGGTGCTGCCCATGACGGCCCCTTTGCCTGATCTTTCAGGTTTCCCGGCCGCACAAGATGTCAAGCCTGTTTCGGACGCGGCTATTTGGGCTGACCGGACATGGCTCGAAGGCCAGTTCTCAGAGCTTGCCGAACGGCTTCAGGCTTCTTTGACAGAGGCTCCTGCCCACGAAATGCTGGCCGCTCTCGACGAGCGCCTGGTCCAGCTCGAAAAGCACATGGGGCTCTCGCTGAAGGACGTTGCCACACGTTCGGACATTGAAGGCCTGAAGATCGTCGAAGCCCACCTCGAGGAAATGGCCCGTCAACTCGATCAGACGCAAGGCCACCTTGGCCGTCTCGACAACATCGAAACCCAATTGAGCGAAGTCGTCGAGCACCTTGCGGCACAATTCGAAACCCGTGCAGCCCCCACAGCAGCACTGGCGCCGGCCGAGTTCCAAAGGATGGCCGAGGAAGCAGCCGAAACGGTTGCCCACCGCTTTGCCGGTAGCTTCGCTGCATCGGCTACGGGTGCTCCAGCCGCCGCCAACGATGATCAGCTCGACAGTCTGCGCGGATTGCTCGAATCTTATATTTCCGAGCGCCGTGACGGCGACGAACACAGTGCCTTGATGCTCGATACCATGTAACAGGCCCTGATCCGCGTGCTCGACCGGATCGACGCTATGGAAACGGCACAAGCACGGGCCGTAAGGTCCACGGCGCCGCAAGCTCAATTTGCTCCGTCGGTTGCACAGCCCTTGCAGGCTGCTCCGCAACATCCCTTCGCTGATCGTCTCCGCGACATCGAGCATGAGGCACCCGCAACCGACATGCGCCGGTCGGCAGATCCGTTCCAAATTGAGCCCGATTATGTGCCCGCTCGCGAAGAATCCCAGCCAATAGAGCCGGGCCTGTCAATTCCGGCTGCCACTATCGGCCAGGATGCTTCCGAGCAAAGCGACGTATCCTCCGAACCGGCTCGCTCGGGTATCGGCAAGCTGCGTCAGGATATGATCGCCGACGCGCAACGCGCCAAGCAGCGAGCCGCTGCCGAGCAGGCCGCTAAGGCTGCTGATGCTACAGCTGGCAAGCCCAAGCGCGCACCAGCGGCCTCGACCCAAGGCGCCGCTGCCTCATCGCCAAAACTGCGTCTTGCTTTGCTGGCAGTCCTCGCCCTGCTGAGCGCGAGTGCCGCTTACAAAATGTTGATCCCGGTTCCTGTGCCTGTTCCCGTCGAAGAACCCGCCGCGACGGCTCCCGCAAAGACAGGGGCGCCTGGCGCTGCTCAACAACAAGGCTCACTTCCCGCAGCACCGCCGCAGGTCAAAGCGCCGGGTGATCAGCAAACTCCAGCTGCCGGTTCAGAAAAGCCTGCTGTCAATGGTATGATCAACGGCATGATGTTCGAGACCGATCCGTTAGAAGAGCCGATAGCAGCTCCGGTCAAAGCTTCGGACACCGATCCCCTGGCACCACTTCCCGGCATGCGTCTTCGGCAGTCGACGGAAACCGTATCGCCGATGAATCTCGCAATTTTGCAGCATCAGCAAAACATGGCGAATCTTTCAGGCAAGCTTGGCGAAACGGCTGCGAACATGGCAACGCCCGCTGCTTTCATGAAGGAAGTACCGATCACGGCGCTGGCAGCCACCCCTGCGACGGCAGCCCAACTGGGCGCGGTTGGAACAGAGGTCGCAGCCACCGGCACCCGCTCGAGCGCGCTGGATCTGCCGCCGGCGACGGTTGGGCCGCTGTCGCTGCGTCTCGCGGCCGCCAAGGGTGATGCCTCCGCAGAATTCGAAGCAGCTTCGCGTCTTGCCGAGGGCAAGGGCACGTCGCAGAATTTCAAGGAAGCTCTGCGTTGGTATCAGCGCTCTGCAGCTCAAGGCTTTGCCCAAGCGCAGTACCGTCTCGGCACGCTCTATGAGCGGGGCCTAGGCATCAAGGCTGATGCAGCCACGGCCCGCTCTTGGTATCAGCGCGCAGCTGAGCAGGGCAACGTCAAGGCCATGCACAATCTCGCCGTCTTGAGTGCTGGCCGTCAGAACGGCTCGCCGGATTACGCAACGGCCGCGCAGTGGTTCACGTCGGCTGCGGAGCGCGATCTGCAGGATAGCCAATACAACCTCGGGGTTCTCTTCGAGAGCGGCATGGGGGTCGAGCAGAGCCCAAAGGTGGCGATGAAGTGGTTCAGCCTAGCTGCGCGCGCAGGCGATGCAGAATCGGTTCGCCGCCGTGATGCCTTGAAGGCTCAGCTGTCTCCGCAAGACCTCGCGGATGTTGCAGGACAAGTCGCAGCATTCGAGGCCGTGCGCGTTTCCGACCCGCTGATCAACGACGCCCGCGCTGCCGGTGAAGACTGGAAAAAGCGCATGGACGGCAACGAACAGGGTTGAGACCGGCTCGATCTGAACGATTATCGCTAAGTCATCAACGGCCCTTCAGCTCATCTGCTGCGGGGCCGTTGGGAAACTTAAAGCCCTGTGTTCGCCGGAACGGAAATGCGAGCTGGGCGAAAAGCCCCTCGGGAACAGGCGTATCCGTTCCGAAGCGCTCGGGTATGCGGGCCTTGGGCATGTAGTAAGTGCCGAACAGAATGTCCCAAACGGGAAACAGCGTAGCGAAGTTCTTGTCGCGGCCTTCAGCTTCGCTGGTGTGATGCCATCGATGGAATCGCGGCGAAGCGATGACGGTGCGCAGGCGTCCCCAATCCCAATCGACGTTGGCGTGCAAGAACAGCGCATATAGGGTAATCAAGGGCGCGATCACGGCAGCGGCTTCAACCTGAAAGCCGAGGGCTAGCAGCGGCAGCATGCTCGCGGTGCGGCCAGCAAGCTCGTTCAACGGATGCGCGCGCGCTGCCGAAATCCAATCAAGAGTTTTCGATGAGTGATGGATGGCATGGAAGCACCATAGGCGGCGGCCATGGAACAGCCGGTGCATCCAGTAACCGATGAAGTCGGCAAGGATTAGCATCAACACCGTTTGAATCGGGACCGGCAAGCGGCTTAGCGGGCCGAAACCGGCGAGAATCTCGGGTTTGTCGACCCGCCCGTACGTGACAAAGGCAAACGTGGCGAGCACCGCAAGCATCACAAAGTTAATGGCAATCTCGGCAACAAAAGGATTAAAAAGCCAGTAGCTGAGATCCGTCAGCAGGCCGCGCCGGAGGAAGGGCGTTCGCCGTTCTCGCGGCAAGCTCATTTCCAGCGCCCGGAATACGGCAAACAACAAGATAAAAAGAATGGCGAGTTCGGTCAGCGTCGGGGTGTTCATGGCCTTGACACGGTGTTTTTTTGAATTGCGAAGTTTATCCGGGACGGCGTGCCTTGTCTTGCCGCACCGCCAGCATTGGTTAGAATAGCGTGCAACAGCCGACCATGCCGGGCAGTGCGGTGCCGAGGAAAGGTCTATTGCGGGCGGCGGGCTCCGTTTCCTCGATGCTCAAGTATTGAAAATGACCGGTTGATAGGGATCCCTTGACGGAACCGGGGCATCGCTTATCATTTGCATAGTGAATGTGTGGGGTGTGTGGCGTGGCGAACCCGTCTGAAGCGGTGTGGTTCATCGACCGGCAGGGCCGGCGCGTTGGTCCTGTCTCGGCGCTTGAACTCGCATACCTTGTCAAGTTCCAGCAATTGGACGCTCACGATCTCATTTGGTGCGACGGCCTGCCGGGCTGGATCGATGCTGGCTCGGTTCCCGGGCTTCTGCCGCAGCAATCCCTTGCGCTGCGAGATTTCTCGCTGCCAGCGCTGCCAGCAACTTTTGCTTCAGCGTCTGCTGGCCGCTCCACGCCCAGCCTGTCGGAGCTGTATAGCAGTCACCTTACTTCAGGGCATTTTGCAGTTTCATCGGCTGAGGTTTCGCGACACACCCCTACCTTGCAGGCACCCAAGGCAGGTGGGAGCAATGCGTCCCCCTACGCGCGTCTCGCAGAAGATCTGGAACGAGCAAATGACAGCAATGCTTGGCAGCCTGCGCCCCGCGCGCCTGATTTTCCGGTTGCTGGTGGCCATGCACAGGCACAAGGCAGCGGACACATCCCTGCAAGCACAGCACCGGCCCGGCAACACGTCGGCGCGCAACCTTCTTTCCCAGCCCCCGCGTATCCTGTTCCAGTAGAGGCTCGCACAGGGGCCCCGCGGACGCCGTTTGGCGCGGACATCGGCAGAACGGCTGCGGACGCGATTGCCCTTGCGCTCGACAGGTTCAACTTGCGAACCGTTGATGATCTTGCCAGCGACGCGCAGCTTCGCGCTGCGGCCGCTTATGCCTACGACATGCTCCCGGGCACGGTACGCTTTCTCGTTTATCAGACGATCGGCCGTGACGTTCTCGAAGGGCACTTGGCTGAGATGCTGATCACAATCCGCAATCGCATTCCGCCAGACCAGCGCGCACGTGACTTGCGTGGGTTGGTCCACGACCTGGCGGCCACACCTTGGCTCAGTCAACAGCTCAGTAGCGCCTATGCTCAGACCCGGAACAGTCTCGGCAGCATGGTGTCTGGCTACAGCCCAACCAGTTTGCTGCCTGATGTATGGCGCGGCAAAGCTGCCAACTAGACCAAGTCTGGCTGCTGAGATAGCAATGGCTGTTCACGTCCGCTAGATTGCTCCAATGCACACTCATCGCGGCTGCCTGCCTTGTGTCTCAGCTCACTTCCCCCACGTCCGCACATCGACGAAATGGCCTTCGAGAGCGGCGACAGCGGCCATCTCTGGCGAAACCAGATGTGTGCGGCCCTTGTAGCCCTGGCGGCCTTCGAAGTTGCGGTTTGATGTCGACGCGCACCGCTGCTCGGGCGTCAACTGGTCGGGGTTCATGCCCAGGCACATAGAGCAACCGGGTTCACGCCATTGGAAGCCGGCATCGGTGAAGATTTTGTCGAGGCCTTCGGCTTCGGCTTGTTCTTTGACGAGGCCCGAGCCTGGCACGATCATCGCGTAAGCGAGGCGCGATGAGATTTTTTTGTCTTTCACGATGCGGGCCACTTCGCGCAAGTCTTCCATGCGGCCGTTGGTGCACGAGCCGATCCAAACGACGTCAAGCGGGATGTCGGTGATCTTGGTGCCGGCCTTAAGGCCCATGTAGTCGAGGGCACGCTGCATGGAAGCGCGCTTATTCTCGTTAGAGACCTTCGCGGGATCGGGAACGACGCCTGCAATCGAGACCACGTCTTCCGGGCTTGTGCCCCACGTTACGATGGGCGGCAGTTTGGCCGCATCGAGGCGCACTTCACGATCGAAATGCGCGCCTTCATCTGTGTGCAACGTCTGCCAGTAAGCCATGGCTGCATCCCACGCGGCACCCTTGGGCGCACGCGGACGGCCTTTGATATAGGCATAGGTCTTCTCATCGGGCGCGATCATGCCAGCGCGCGCGCCACCTTCGATCGACATATTGCACACAGTCATGCGGCCTTCTATCGACAAGGCGCGGATGGCTTCACCGGCATACTCGATGACCGAACCTGTTCCGCCAGCAGTGCCGATTTCGCCGATGATGGCGAGAATGATGTCTTTCGCGGTCACATGCGGGGGCAGCGCGCCATCGACGGTGACGCGCATGTTCTTGGCCTTGGACTGGATCAAGGTTTGCGTGGCGAGCACATGCTCGACTTCACTGGTGCCGATGCCGTGGGCCAGTGCTCCGAACGCGCCGTGCGTCGAGGTGTGGCTGTCGCCGCAAACGATCGTGGTGCCCGGCAGCGTAAAGCCCTGCTCGGGGCCTACGACATGAACGATGCCCTGGCGTTTATCGAGTTCGTGGAAATATTCGACGCCAAAGTCTTTGGCATTCTTGGCCAGCGTCTCGACTTGAATGCGGCTGTCGGCATCGGCGATGCCCTTCGAACGGTCGGACGTCGGCACGTTATGGTCGACAACGGCGAGCGTCTTTTCTGGCGCGCGCACTTTGCGGCCGGACATGCGCAAGCCTTCGAAGGCCTGGGGGCTTGTTACTTCGTGAACCAAATGCCGGTCGATATAGAGCAGGCATGTGCCATCAGGCTGGCGATCGACAATGTGATCGTCAAATATCTTGTCGTAGAGTGTTTTGGGAGCGGTCTTTGAAGCCTGCTGGGCCATGAGTTACTTGCCTTCGGGGACGTTAAGATGGGGTGCTCGTGTCACGTACGACGCAGCTGCCACTTGATAGCGCTGTCACAGGGTATTCGCAAACCGGCAGGACTAAGTGCCGCCGCCGGGTTCGGAACCCTTTTTGCGCTCTGCTGCCACCGCGCTCTCGCGCCGCAAGGGCCGTGACTTCGGGCAAACCTCACCCAAAAAATGAACAAGCGTCGAAGCCAGAGCGTCCTCTTTCAGCCCATAGTGCACGTTTTGGCCCCGTTTTTCGCGCCAAACCAAACCGGCATTCTCAAGTATAGACAAGTGCTTAGAGATAGCCGGTGCTGACATGATGTCTTTGAATCGTTCAGCAATCTCTCCAGCGTTCATGTCTGTTTTTGACAGAAAAGCCAGGATCCGGCGGCGCGGAGCCGACGAAAGGGCCTCAAATATTTTGTCCGCAGCCATGCTTTCTCCCTTCAATGTCACGGATATACTATAACTTGGAAACCATTTCAGAATTCTTTCATTGAATAATTAACTCATTAGTTTATTGATGAAGCGGTGATGGGGCCGCTCCGCTTCTTGCGGCCGGGCTGTCGACGACTGGCAATGTTGAGTGGAGAGACTGGGATGCCTGTAACTGTTGCGCGTGCACAAACCGTGGAAACTGCGTTGGAGCAATCCGAGGGCATGTTTCGAACCCCAAGAATGTTCGAAGAACAGGAGACAAATGCGCTTGTTGGTTCAGTTCACTGGAACCCTCTGAAATCCATTTGGATTTCTATGATGACGCTCACGGGCCTCATAGGCGGGCCAATGTTTTTCACATGGGACGCGTTTGCAGTTTTTCTCATCACGACCGCAATAACGGTCTGTCTGGGCCATTCACTTGGAATGCACCGGCGGTTGATACACCGCTCTTATGACTGCCCACTCTGGCTTGAGAGGCTTTTTGTTTATCTCGGCACGCTTGTTGGTTTGGCTGGTCCATTCGGTATGATCCGCCAACATGATATTCGCGATTGGGCGCAGCGAAAGTCAGACTGCCACCCCTTCCTTGCTCATCGCAATTCTCTATTGAAAGATGGCTTCTGGCAGCTGCATTGCGATCTTCGGCTCGAAAATCCGCCACAACTTGAGATTGAGCAAAAGGTCGTTAACGATCCATTCTATAGGTTTGTTGATCGCTTCTGGATGGTCCAGCAACTGCCATGGACAGCCTTGTTCTTCGCAATTGGCGGGGTGCCGTGGGTCGTCTGGGGCATTGCTGCGCGAATTGCGGCGTCAGTTACCGGGCACTGGCTCGTTGGCTATTTCGCCCATAACGACGGACATCGGAATTGGCATGTCTCTGGAGCAGGAGTGCAGGGATACAACGTGCCACGGGTTGGGCTGATCACGATGGGGGAAGCCTGGCACAACAATCATCACGCATTTCCGGCGTCGGCAAAGTTAGGATTAAAAGACGGCGAGGCCGATCCAGGCTGGTGGGTACTGGTCACACTCGAAAAGATCGGCTTTGTCTGGAATTTGAAAACGCCCGAAACGCTGCCAATACGAAGCAATCTCATCTCACTGCCATCGGCCGTTTGACATCGTCAAAAAAAACGGCCAGGCGAGGGTGCCTGGCCGTAAGGTCTAAGGTTTGACCACGTGTACCGCGCCGCTGGTGATGGCAAATGACCCGCCAACCGGCACACTGGATATCCCTTGAACGAAGCAAATAGCATCTAGATCACAGTCCCGTGAACAAAAATCTCGATGTTCTCGAACAAAGAAATTCATGCTGCGCTGCGGCTGGGGGAGCGTTCCCGGTTAATCCTTCCATTGCCGGGCCTTAGCCACCAGAAAGTCACGCAGAACTTGAACTTTTTTCGAGGTCTTGAGTTCTTCAGGGTAGACGAACAGGATCGGAAGAGAAGGCGGTTCTGCCTCAGTTTTGGTCAACACAGGCACGAAATCCGACTCGTCCTCGACCATGTAGTCAGGAATCATGCCGATACCAACGCCAGCCAGAATGGCGTTCTTGATCGCCACGACGCTGTTGGCACGGAACGCGGGTGTGCGCAGTTCGCCAGAGTCACGGCCCGCGCTTTCCAGCCAGCTGATCGAGGGGAGGTGCTGCGAGGGCTGTCCTGAATAGGAAATGATCCGGTGCTGGCCATCGTCAAGGTCTGCCAAAGTTTCAGGCTGGCCGAAACGGCGGATGTAGTGTGTCGATGCGAGCGCGCGCACTTTGGCGTTGAACAACGGCCTGCGGATCAGATCGGCCTGATCGGGTTCTCGCGTCCAAATGGCAACGTCGCCTGCGCGCATGGCGATATCGAGTTGCTCGTCGTCTAAAATAAGCTCCACACGGATTTCGGGATAAAGATCAAGGAATTCGCGCATTCGAGCCGCCACCCACACCGTGCCAAGGCCGACCGGCACGGTGATGCGGATGTCGCCCGACGGTTTGGTGGTGGTGTCGGTCAGCAGCATTTCCACTGTCTGCAGCTTGCCCATCACATCGGCAACAGTGCGGTATAAGAGATCGCCCTGTTCCGTGAGGACGAGGCCACGGGCGTGGCGGTGGAACAGGGAAACCTTGAGATCTTTTTCGAGCGCGGAAACCTGCCGCGACACGGCCGATTGGCTCATGTTCAGGTTGTCACCTGCATGCGTGAAGCTCCCCGCAGCAGCCGCTGCTTGAAAAATTCTGAGCTTGTCCCAATCCATGTCGCAGGTATCCCGGCCAGTTTAGGTTATAGCTTCCCCGGCCCTCTCCGCTTAGAGGTCAATGATAACCGATTTGGTCGAGGCCAACGTGCGGCGCAATTGCCATGACAGCATGACAACGGCATTGTGGCAGGGTACTCCACTTCGTATGCGGTGCAACATGATGATTTGGCGGATCGGTGCAAAATGCCGTGTTGGGGCTACATCCCGGCCGATTCAAAGCCGCCGCTTTTTCAAGACGTTTAAAAATTGAGGACATTCATGAACGCGAGACTCCATTCGGCGCTGTCGCTGGTCCTGGCTTTTGTCGTGCCGCTCGGTGCCTGCGATAACTCGAGCGATGCCGAGCCTGCTCAGGTGTGGGAAGTCGTTGGCCTTGAAGCGCCGGAATCCGCGCTGCCGGACATTGCGGCAAAAGTCATCTATGTCAGCAACGTCAATGGCAACCCGCCCGACAAGGATGGCAACGGCTACATTTCCAAGGTGTCGCTCGATGGCAAGATGATTGCGCAGAAATGGGTGACGGGTCTCGATGCGCCCAAGGGGCTCGCGGTATCCACTGGCAAACTCTACGTCTCTGACATCGACAAGCTTGTTGAAATCGACATCAAGTTGGGAACGATTGTTGCGCGCTATGAGGCGAAAGATGCCAAGTTCCTAAATGACGTGGCAGCCGATGCGCAAGGCAACATCTTTGTTTCTGATATGGTGACCGACACCATTTGGCGCCTGTCGGGCGGCAAGTTTGAGGTCTGGCTGAAAGACGCGGCTCTGATCAATCCCAACGGCCTGCTTGTCGATGGCGACAATCTGATTGTCGCGAGTTGGGGCGTGATGACCGATGGCTTTGTCACCAAGGTGCCCGGCCATGTGCTTAAGGTCTCACTGACCGACAAGAGCATCCGCGCCTTCGGCGATGGCAAACCCGTTGGCAATCTCGACGGCATCGAGCCGTATGGCGTTGGCAACTACATTGTCACCGATTGGATGGCGGGGTTGCTGTTCAAAATCGGACCTGACGGCGAAGCCAAAGTTCTGATGCCGCTCGCGCCGGGCAGTGCCGATCTTGGCTATATCGCCCCCGAAAAACTGGCCATCGTGCCGATGATGAAAGACGGCAAGCTGATCGCCTTGAAACTGGACTGACGCTATATCGAGCGCCCGCGTCTATCGCCGTCCGAAAAGCCGTTCAATGTCGCCGAGTTTGAGTTCGACATAGGTCGGACGGCCGTGATTGCATTGGCCGGAATAGGGCGTTGCTTCCATCTCGCGCAGCAATGCATTCATTTCTTGCGGAGTGAGGCGGCGGCCGGCCCGCACGCTTCCGTGACAGGCCATGCGCGAGCAAATCTCTTCCAGGCGGTCGCGCAAGGAAAAGCCCTGACCGTCAGTCATAAGCTCTGCTGCGAGATCTTTGACGAGGCCTTTGACGTCAGTGTCGCCCAGAAGTGCGGGTGTTTCGCGCACGGCGACGGCGCCGGTGCCGAAGCCCTCGACAACGAGACCGAGTTCGGCGAGGTCATCGGACTTTTCTAGAAGTGCCTCGGCTTCATCAGCACCAAGATCGACGATTTCGGGGATCAGCAAGCCTTGGCGCGCGACGCTTCCGTTGGCGAGCATCGTCTTCATACGTTCGTAAACGAGGCGTTCGTGGGCGGCGTGCTGGTCGACAATGATGACGCTGTCGCGCGTTTGCGCAACGATATAGGTTTCATGCAGCTGCGCACGGGCGGCACCCAATGGCCGATCGATCAATTCCGGCGCGGGCGGCGCATTGTTTGCGCTGTGATCGGCGCTGGGTTCTATCAGGCTCGCGAACGGCGCTTGCATCGCTTCGGCAAGTCCAGGCGGGAACGCCGTGCGCGGCGTTTCGCCGGGGAATGTCCTTTCGCTATTCCAAGAGGACTGTTGCGATCGCACCGGCTCAAGAGAGCCGACCGGCAAGGCCCCCGTGCCGCGCGCCAGCGTCTGAAGTGTGTCCATGCCACCCCGCGCACTCGCCCGATGGCCTGCCGATTCGAGAGTCATCTGCAAAGCACCAATAATCAGCCCGCGCACGCGGCCCGCGTCGCGAAAACGCACTTCGGCTTTGGCCGGATGCACATTGACGTCGACGTCGGAGGGCTCCAGCGACACGAATAGGGCGAGCAGCGGATAGCGCCCGCGCGGAATAAGATCGCCGTAGGCCGCCCGCACGGCGCCCACCAGCACCTTGTCTTTCACAGGCCGGCCATTGACGAAAAGAAACTGCTGGCTGGCGTCGGGCCGGTGCAATGTTGGCAGTCCGGCAAACCCCGCAATGCGCACGCCCTCACGCTCGCCTGAGATTTCGAGGGCGTCGGCCATAAAATCGGCACCCATGATGCGGCCAAGCCTTTGCAGCAAGCCTTCGGTCGTCGCCGGACATTGCTGCAGCCGTAAACCCGTGCGCTCGCCGGTCGTCAGGCTGAAGCCAACAGCGGGGTGCGCCATGGCGAGCCGCTTGACGATTTCCGATGTTGCCATGTTCTCGGCGCGCTCGGATTTGAGAAACTTGAGGCGGGCGGGCGTCGCCGAAAACAGTTCGCGCACTTCGATGCGTGTGCCTGCGTTCAGCGCTACAGGCTTCAGCCCGCTCTTGTCACCGCGATCGACACAAATTTCGAAGGCCTCGCGCGCCGACGCCAACCGCGATTGCACGGATAAATGCGCAATCGAGCCGATCGACGGCAAAGCTTCGCCGCGAAAGCCGAGGCTGCGAATATCGAACAGGTCATCGTCGGAAAGCTTCGAGGTGGCGTGACGCTCGACGCACATCTGCAGGTCGGCGGGCGCCATACCGCAGCCGTCGTCTGTGACGCGGATCAGGGAGAGGCCACCAGCGGCCGTGACAACTTCGATTTCTCGCGCGCCCGCATCGATGGAATTTTCAACGAGTTCCTTGATGACGCTTGCCGGCCGCTCGATGACCTCACCGGCGGCGATGCGATTGACGGTCTCTGGTTTGAGCTGACGGATGGCCACGGCTTATTGATTCCCTCTTGTCGCAATTCTAGCGCGTGAACCAGGGATTGTCAGGTGCAGTGGCGCGGCCAAGCCAGATGGCCTGTGGGTTACAGCACCTGCGGCTTCGTCTTGAAGGAATTCCGGCGATTGCGAGGAGCAGCGCGGAAACAGCAGCACTAGCATTTCGTGCCGGTTGCCTTACCCCTTCGACAGCCGTTCTTTTGTGAGGATTTTGGCGAGTTCGACGGCCGGCTGATCGAACGGGTCGAGTTCAAGGAGGGCGCCAGCGAAGATCGTCTCAAGCATGAAGTGCATGAGCAGTGCGCCCATCGCACGCTCGTCAAGCGTGGCGATATCGAATGTGCGCACGGGCCGGCCGGCCTTGAGAAGTGCCTCGGCGACAGCGTGAGACTGCGCGTCGACGACGTCACCAACGGTTTTGCCACCCATGAAACCGATATTGGCAGTCGCCGCCATGGCTGGATCGATGGTCTTTCCCATGCCGGCGCTTGCCACGCGAACGAGCGTGATGGCGATTTCCTTCGGGCCATCCATAAACAGCTGCAACTGGCTGTGCTGATCGACAGGGCCGAGGGCTGGAATAGGGCTCGTGCCTTCACCGCCCTTGCCGAGGCTTTCGGCCCACAACTGCACGAACCAATCGGCAAATTTTCCAAGCCGGTCGCTGTACGGCATCATTACCAATGTGCGAATGCCGCGCTCTTTCGACAGCGCAATCATGGTGGCAGCGCCAATGGCTGGCGCAAGCGCGTGCGGTGTTTGTGCCGACAGCAGGCCGTCGATAACGCCCTGAGCGCCAGCGCGGATGGCGCGTGCATCAAGGCCGCGCGCCATGGCCGGCACCAGACCGACGTTGGTGAGGCCCGAGAAGCGCCCGCCGATACCGGTATGATGATCGAGCAATGGAATGTTGAGACTTGAAAACAGCGCGCGCAGGCCGTTTGCGCGGCCCGGCATCGCGGGCTCGGTGATGCCTAAGAACATCGACGGGATCTGGTGGCTAAGACCTGCGGCCTTAACGGCAGTGAGTGTTGTGATGGCCTGCGCGAGGGTTTCCGCAGTGCCACCCGACTTCGACGTAACAACGAAGCGGGTCGTCGCCAAATCGACGCCTTCGAGGGCGCCTGCGAGGGTTATGGGATCGAGATTGTCATAGAAGCGGGTGCGTGGACGCGAATGCGGTGCGCCTTGCGTGACACCCGGCAAATTCCAGCCGCCAAGCTGGGCGAGCGTCTGGCCGCCGAGGCCCGAACCACCGGTGCCAAAGAAAATAAGTGTACGAGCGCCCTCACAGAGCCGGATGAGCGCCGCTTCGGCGGCAACTATGTCTGCAGTCTCAGACGCAATGTTCAGTAAGGGCAGAGTGCCCGCTGCGTGATGCGTCTTCAGCCCCTCGAGTGCGGGCTGAAGTTTATCGAGCCAAGTTTGTAAAGAGGCCGGTGCAAGGCCGCTGCCGCCGATAACTGCGGCCTGGCACCCTTCGACGTTTTGAACATATGGCAACGCCGCACCACGGCTATGGCTTCCAGCGTCACTCATCATATCCCCCGTCCAATCAAAACCTGGCGCAGTGCGAGCAATTCAGCCCTTGTCGCCAGCTTTAGCAATTGGAGGGCGGCCGACAACGGTTATGATCAAGTTTTGCTCGTTGAAAAGCGTTTTCGCAACCCGCTTGCAGTCTTCCATGGTCACAGCTTCAACGAGGCTGTTGCGCTTGTCGATGTAGTCGGGGCCGAAGCCTTCCTCCATCAAGCCCAGCAACTGGCTGGCGATCTTGGAATTGCTGTCGAAGCGCAAGGCATAGGAGCCCGTCAGGTAGCCCTTGGCATTGGCCAGCTCTGTCTCGCTGGGTCCTTCGTCCGCGATGCGCTTGAACTCCGAGCGGATCACCTGAAGCGATTCGTCGATGGCTTCGCTCTTGGTTGCAACCCCGCCCGAGAGCAGCGATGTTTTCCGCATCGGCAGAAGGTAGCTGTAAACCGAATAGGCCAGCCCTCGCTTTTCGCGCACTTCTTCCATCAGGCGCGACGCAAAGCCACCGCCGCCGACAAGTTGATTGAGTACAAAGCCGGTCATGAAGTCGGGGTGCTTGCGTGCCATGGCTGTGGAGCCGAATGTGGCGACCGACTGTGGCACGTCCATTTCAATCAGCTTCTGTGTGCCGGCCGCGAGTTTGGCCGCAGGCACAGGAACGAGGTCAGCCTCGGCTGGCAGGTTGCCGAAGACCGCGTCGACGAGTTTGCCCAATTCAGCAGCTGTGATGTCGCCAACGGCAACAACTTTCAAATTTGATTTGGCAAAGGTGCGCTTGTGAAAAACGCGCAAGTCATCGCCTGAGATCGACTGCAACGAGGCTTCTGTACCTTGAGCCGGCCGGCCATAAGCGTGACCGGCAAAAGCGAGCGCGCTCCACTCCTTGGCCGACACTTTTTCGGGGTCGCGCGCAGCATAGACCAAATTGGCGAGCAACTGCTTGCGAATGCGATCCACTGCGTCGGCATCAAAGCGGGGCGCATTTACTGCGAGCCGAAGCAGCTCGACGGCTTTCTCGCGGTGGACGGTGAGCGTTTCAAAGTTGCCGTAAAAGCCATCCCGCGTGTCGTCATAGCTCATGCGAACGGCGATTTCTTCCATGCGTTCCTGGAAATCTCCCGACTTTAAATCGCCCGCGCCTTCGTCGAGCATGGCCGTCAAGAAGTTCGCAACGCCTTCCTTGCCGGCCGGGTCTTGCGCACTGCCGCCTTCGAACGAGAAGCGCAGTGCCATCACCGGATTGCCGTGCTCTTCGACCAGCCATGCTTCGATACCACCAGGGCTTTTCACGGATTGGATTTGCATGGCGTTGGCGGGGCCTGACGTGAGGGAGAAGAGCGGAATAACGAGAGCGAGAGCAACAGCGCTCATTGTGGCGCGCGCTGTGGAAAAACGCGCAAGCCTCGATCGGGCCGGCGTCAAGAAATCGAACATCGAGGCATCCTTTTAGCTGCGATTGGCGGGCGCGGCAGGCTTCACGGCCTGTTCGGTGGCGTTAGGTGCTTCAGGAATGAGCAGTCCCGTCACCGAGCGGCGCTGGTCGAGGTATTGCGCGGCAGCCTTTTTGACATCTTCGAGAGTGACCTTGGCGATGTCGTCGGGCCAGCTTTCGATTTGCTTGACCGTGCGGCCCACAGCTAAGCTCCAACCATAGCGGCGCGCCATGTTGTTCTGGTTGTCGTTATCGTAGACGTACTCGGCGATGTATCCGTTTTTGGCTCGCTCAAGTTCAGCAGCAGTGACGCCATTTTTGATGATCTCGTCGAGCGTGGCGTCAACGGCGGTTTCAACCTTTTCAAGACTGACGCCATCAGCGGTGACGGCATACAGCGAGATCTTTGTGCCATCGAGCCCCGAGCCGTAATAGCCGCCGCCTGCCGACGAGGCGAGTTGCTCTTCAATGACCAGCTTTTTGTATAAGCGGCTGGTGGGACCGTCGGCTGCAATCTTCATCAAAATGTCGAGCGCTTCAGCTTCGCCGGGCCTGGCAGTTGTGTAGCTGGGTGCAACGTAGTCGCGATGGAACGATGCTTTGCCAGCGCGCGGATCTTTCAACACAAGACGGCGCGCCGTGCGGTGCGGCGGGTCTTGCGGGCGTGGATCGCGGACGGCATTGGGCGTCGCCGGGATCTTGCCGTAAGTCTTTTCGGCAAGCGCCTTGACCTCATTGGCTTCGACATCGCCAGCGACAACCAAGATCGCGTTGTTGGGTGCGTAATATCGCTTGTAGAACGACATGGCGTCGGCCTGAGTCAGCTTCGCCATTTCATGTTCCCAGCCGATGACGGGGATGCCATAGGGATGCGAATAATAAAGCGCAGCATCCATCTGCTCATCGAGGATGGCCGACGGGTTGTTTTCAATGCGCGAGCGGCGCTCTTCCAAAATAACGTCGCGTTCGGTCAGCACTTCTTTTTCCGTCAGTCGCAAATTGACCATGCGATCGGCTTCCATGCCCATCACGGTTTCCAGCCGGTCCTTCGAGATGCGCTGGAAATAGCTGGTTACGTCATGGCCAGTGAAAGCGTTGTCTTGCCCGCCGAGCTTAGCGACGATTTTCGAGAACTCGCCCATCGGGATCTTGTCGGTCGACTTGAACATTAAGTGTTCAAGAAAATGCGCGATGCCCGAAACGCCTTTGGGTTCGTCGGCGGCGCCAACCCGGTACCACACCATATGAGTGACGACAGGCGCGCGCTTGTCGGGCACCACCACCATCTGCATGCCGTTTCCAAGAGTGAACTCGGTGACGCGCGAGGCGGCCTTGGCTTGGACTTGTGCGACGGCTGTCATGGCGAGCATCAGTGTGACCATCATCAGTTGAGCGGTTGAGCGGAACGGCGAAGGCGTTTTCATCAAACGATCCCATTTTGCGGGCCTAGCCGATGCCATTTTCAGCTCTCGGCAGGCGCTTGCGATACCGGCGCGGGCCCTGCCTGTTCGCCCGCTGTTTTCCCGTTTTATTGGGTCTGCAGCCAGCCAGACAAGATAAGAGGCCTGTGCCGATCTTCTGATTTGATTGTGTGCGAGCGGGCAGAGTTGTCAAATGACAAGCTGTTCACATGGCCCACTTCACGCGGTTGCCCCGCACGATTTCATTTGCGGCGCGTTGACGAGCCAGAGCAATTTTAACGTATGCGCTCGGCGGTGCCACTTATTGGCTGCCGACTTTAACGTCCATGGCGTTGAGAACTGAGCTACGGCACTCGCCAAGCGGACCCGTTGCGAGGTCGGCCGTCTTATCGCCATGTGCGATGGCCTGTTCGTAGTGGATCTTGCAGTACTCCGCCTGCTGCTTTTCGAGCTCGGCGCGGTTCACTTCGAGTTTTTTGTCTGGGTCGTTGATGGCTGCCACTTCGAGGGCCTCAGCGCCAGGCTGGGCGCCAGGCTGCGGCAGGCGGTCGAGACTGGGCGGCAGCACGATCGGAGAGCGGGCAGCCATAACGGGCTCGCCTTGGTTCTTGTTGCTGTTCGAGCCGATGCCGACAGCGTCGAAAATCTTGCCTTCGAGCTGGATGTCCTCGCCCGAGCAGCCGCCAAACGCCAGCAACATCATGGCTGTGCCGATGATTTTAGCAGCAGACGACGTGCGGATAGGCTGGCTCATACGGTGTATCTCCGGCTCGCTCGTGATCAGAACGCTCACCTAACTGCCTCAGCTACAACGGCTTTGCGGCGTCTTTGCGACTCGGCATGAACGAGTCATATAGCAGCCCAACGACGCCAGCAACAATCGCCACGTCGGCAATGTTAAAGACGTACCAGTAAAAACCGTAAGCGTGCAGCGAGAAGAAATCGGCCACCCCGCCCATAACCACCCGGTCGATGCCGTTGCCGATAGCCCCGCCGATGATGAGCGCGAGACTTATTGCCATAAGGCGCGATGTGTCGTGGCGGGCGAGCCAGATCCACAGGGCAACAGATGCGGCTACTGCAAATGCAGCGAGCCCTAACTGCCAGGAAGTACTTGAAGAATCGAACATCGAATAGCTGATGCCGGTGTTTTTGACGAACACCAGATCAAAGAATGGCGTGATCGCCACGCGGCCCTTTTGCTCAATCTGATAGATATGTATCATCCACCACTTATTGGCTTGGTCAAGCGCGAGTGTGGCAACGGCAACCCAGAGCCCGAGGCGCGAATAGCGGCCCCAGAGGAGCGACGACGAAGGCGCGGCCACATCCGGCATGGTCACTTTATCCCTTCGCCACGGAATCGAATTCGTGCATTGCCGCGGCATCCCGGGCCGAAAGCTCGGGATAGGCAGGGTCGGAGCCGACATCCTTGGTGATACGCCATGAGCGGGCACATTTGGTGCCTTCGGCTTTGGCCGGCACCACGGAGACACCGGGCACGTCAGCCGAGGTGAACGCCCCGGCGGGTGCTGCCCTCTCCGAGATTGTGATGCCCGACGTGATGCAAACTTCCGAGAAGTCGATGCCGGAGACAGCCTCACGCAACGCTGCGTCGGTGATGTGAATGGTAGGGGCGGCCTCAAGCGACGAGCCGATGCTTTTCGCCGCGCGTTCGAGTTCCAGAGCGCCTGTCACCACACTGCGCACGTCGCGCACCTTTTGCCACTTGGCGGCGAGATCGTTGTCGATCCATTCCGGCAAAATGTGCGCGAACGGTTCGAGGTGGATCGAGCCGGGATCGTCCGGGTTGAGCTGCATCCAGGCTTCTTCGGCCGTGAACGACAGGATTGGCGCCAGCCACTTCATCACCGCATCGCAGATCATATCGACGACCGTCAGCGCCGCCTTGCGCTTCAGCGACGACTTGGGCTCACAATAAAGTGTGTCCTTGCGGATATCGACATAGAAAGCCGACAGTTCGGTGTTCATGAAGTGCGAAAGCAGGCCAATCACCTTGCGATAGTCGAACGCCGCATAAGCCTGCCGGATTTCGGGATCGAGTTCGGCCAAGCGGTGCAGCATCAGCCGTTCAAGTTCGGGCATGTTTTCATAGGCGACACCGTCGCCCGGCTTGAAGTGGGCCAGTGTGCCCAGCATCCAACGGATGGTATTGCGAAACTTTTTGTAAGACTCCGCGGCCGACTGCACGATCGCCGGCCCAAAGCGGATGTCATTCGTAGTGTCGGACGAGGCAACCCACAGCCGCAGAATATCTGCGCCAAACTGCTTCATCACGTCTTGGGGCGACAGCACGTTGCCCTTCGACTTCGACATTTTCTCATCGCCCTTTTCATCGAGGATGAAGCCGTGCGTCAGCACGATGTCATAGGGCGCATGTCCGCGCGTGCCGCAAGACTCTAACAATGACGAGTGGAACCAGCCGCGATGCTGGTCCGAGCCTTCGAGATACATGACGCGATCAAAACCGCCCTCGTCTTTACGCAGCGTGGCCAGGTCTTCGCGCTTCTCCAAAGTGAAGGCGTGCGTGCAGCCGCTATCGAACCACACGTCGAGAATATCCCGCACCTGTTCCCAATCGGCGAGTTCGCCATCTGGCACGAGCCCGCCAAGGAAGCGTTCTTTCACGCCGTCATTGAACCACACATCGGCGCCCTCGGCTTCAAACGCAGCGATGATGCGTTTTTGCAAGTCACCCGACTTGGCAAAGTCGCGGCTGGGTGCGAGTTGCTCGGTCTTGGTATTGCGGAAGACGCAGATCGGCACGCCCCACGCGCGCTGGCGCGACACGACCCAGTCGGGCCGCCCGGCGATCATGCCGGTGATGCGGTTTTCGCCGGAGGCCGGTACCCATTGGGTGTGTGTGATTTGTTCGAGGGCGATGCTCCTGAGGGTTGCTCCGCCCTGTCCCCTCTCCCCGTCCTTAACGGGGAGAGGGCTAGGGTGAGGGGCAGCAACAGACACAGGCGCAAGCAGTCGCCCCTCACCCCAACCCTCTCCCCGTTCGGTCCACGGGACCGACTGGGAGAGGGGGCGATCCATGGAGATGAACCACTGGGGAGTATTCCTGTAGATGACCGGCTTTTTCGAGCGCCACGAATGTGGATACTGATGCTTCAAGCGGCCACGCGCGATGATGTTGCCAGAGTCCGCCAGCGCTTTGATGACCGCGTCGTTGGCATCGCCCTTGTCGCCATTTTCCTTAAGCACGCGCTTGCCTTCAAAGCCCGGCGCGGCCTTGGTCAGCATGCCATCGGCATCGACGGTGAAGGGGATGGTGGTGTCGATGTTGCGGTCGTGAAGCGCCTTCTGATTTTGCATCCAAATGATGTAGTCGTCCGAGCCATGGCCGGGCGCTGTGTGCACAAAGCCTGTGCCGGTGTCGTCCGTCACATGATCGCCGTCGAGGAGGGGGACTTTGAAATCATAGCCTTGCGTGGCCAGAGGGTGGTGCGCGACCAGTTGTTCCAGAACGTCGCCCGATAAAGCGCGCACTTTTCTGAAGGACTCGACCTTCGCACTTTTCATGACGTCGGCCACGAGCTTGTCAGCAAGAATGAAAAGATCGCTTGTCTTGGCCCAGTTGTTGTCAGGTGCTGCGGTGACCTCGTAAAGGCCGTAGCTGATCCGAGAAGAAAAGCTAATGGCCCTGTTGCCAGGGATCGTCCAAGGCGTCGTCGTCCAGATGACAACAGAAGCGTGCATCAACTCGTCAACCGCGTCGATGGCATGTTCCTTCATGACATCCACCATCATTCCGATAGGTGGATGATTGAGGTGGAGCGGAAACTTCACGAAAATCGTGTCGCTCTGATAGTCCTGATATTCGACTTCGGCTTCGGCCAGAGCGGTCTTTTCAACGACGCTCCACATCACCGGCTTTGAGCCGCGATACAAAAGCCCGTTCATCGCGAACTTCATGATCTCGGCGGCGATCACCGCTTCCGATTCAAACTTCATTGTCGTGTAGGGGTTCTTCCAATCCCCAATCACGCCGAGGCGCTTGAACTCCTCGCGCTGGACATCGATCCACTTGGCCGCAAACGCCCGGCACTCGGCGCGGAACTCGTTGACTGGCACCTCGTCCTTGTTCTTGTTCTTGGCGCGGTACTGCTCTTCGATCTTCCATTCGATCGGCAAGCCGTGGCAATCCCAACCCGGCACATAATTGGAATCGTGCCCGAGCATCGACTGCGCCTTGACCACAAGGTCCTTCAAGATCTTGTTGAGCGCATGCCCAATGTGAATGTTGCCGTTGGCATAGGGCGGGCCATCGTGCAGCACGAACTTGGGGCGGCCCTTCGCCGTCTCGCGCAGTTTTTCGTAGAGCTCCATCTCGTCCCATCGCTTCAACAGCTTGGGTTCGAGGTCCGGCAAGCCAGCGCGCATCGGAAAATCCGTTTGCGGCAAGAACAGCGTCGCGCCCCAGTCGCGGCCGCCTTCAGCGGAGTTGCTCGTCTCATTCGTAACGGAGCTGCCTTTCTCCTTTGCAGCGGAGCTGCTTACGTCCACATCGCTTTTGGCGCTACCTTTTGCGCCCGTACCCGGAGTTTTTCCGGCCGCGCTCTTGTCCTTCGGCATCTTTGATCTTTCGCGTCTTTTGATTTGCTCGCCGCGTTCTAGCAACCCTGCCCTGGGGAAGCAAAGGGCGTGTCACGGCGGGCCGCCGACTTACTGCGGCCTGCGGCCAAACAGCCGGGTGAGAAATGACCGGTTGGCCAGCCGCTCGGCGTCGGCTGGCGACGGCGCGGGTGCAAGAGGCACAGCCGGCACATTGGATTTGGCACCAGCCGTCTTAGTGCCAGACATGGGCGGCAACGGCGGGGGCTGCACGGCCAATGTCGGCACGTGCTCGCCTTTCACCAAGCTTTGCAAACTGCGTGCGACCACTTTTGGATCGCCATTCCAGACCAGAAAATCTTTGCCGCTGATGAGCGGCAGGCGCGACAGATCTGGCCTGCCGACCACCAGCGCCACCACCTGCTTTTTGCCCGAAATTTCGAAAGTGAGCGCCGTATTCACCTCCGCCATCGGCCAGTCCTTTGTCACCGAGACTGGAGAAATAATGGTGAGAACGGTGCGCGCCGCGCCAAGCGCGGTGTTGATTTTCTTCGTGAAGTTCTCGCCCCAGCCGATGTGTTCGTCATCGAGGAAGGCTTTGAGCCCGAGCGCTTCGCACGCCGCGTGAATGGGCCGGGCCACGGCTTCGCGGTCTTCGCTCGCGTGCGAAATGAAGATGTCGTAGTCGTCGGCGCCAAAGACCATTTTGCGGATGAACTTTGACGGGTTCGGATCAAGCCCCAAGAGCCTCGAGCACAGGTTCAAGAAGACCGGATCACCCGCCCCGCGCACCATTTTGATGAAAGCGAGCTGCCCATAGACGACGTTGCGAAAAGATGCGGCGCGGTCGAAATTGGCAGCTCCCTTGGGCGCTGCGGCATAGCGCCGGAAGTGTTCGGCAGCCGCCGCATCGAGCCCGAATTTCTGCCACGCGTGTATCATGGCGCGCACTTGCCGGATGCGCTGGCGCTCGACGTTGACCTTGGTGTTGACGCACAGCCCGGTGACGCTCTGGTGCTCGAAGTGCCTTTGAATGCGCACTTTCTTGGCGTTGATGGCAAAGCCGTTCGCGGCCACGATGGCCTCCAGCGTTTCGCCCGCTTTGGCTTCGGGCTTGCCGGTTTCCTTTACCTCGAAGATAGCGATGTTGGCTGGAAACGCCGCCGCATTGGTCGATAACGTGATGTCGTCGGCATAGCGCGAATACTGCATGCGGTTTTGTTTGGCGAGCCGCGTCAGTTGCCGGTCGAGGCTGGTCGCCATGAAGTTCGACAGGACCGGAGACGTCGGCGCGCCTTGAGGCAGGCCGTTTTTATGGGTGCAAATCTGCGCGAAAATCGCCGCCGCCGATGGCCCCATGTTGAACGCCTTCGACATGAACAGCCCGCGCACGCGGCCAAAATTGATCGAGGGAAAGAAATCCTTCAAGTCGATATTGAGAACCAGTCTTTGCCCCGTGTGATCGGCTGCGTTCGAGACGACACTGCGCGTGGCGATGAAGCCGTGCGCGCCGGGGTGGGCATCGTAGACGTGCTGCAAAAGGGGTAGGACACGGTACTGCAGATCGCGCAGAAGTCCGTGCGGAGCGCTGATAGTGCGCATGCCGCCGGTGCGTTTGGGGATTTCGAACGTGGTGTAACGCTGCTCGTCGGGAGCCTTATACAGCATGTAGAGCATCTGCGCGTGCGAGACTTCAAGGAAGCGCGCGGCATCTTCAGATGTCTGCAGGCCCGAGCCGTCGAACGTAGGCCGTTTTGGAGGTTTCAGATCAGCGCCGTTTGTCGTGCTGGCCGGAGTTGCAGGCATCCCGTCCCTCGTACCTTTGTAATAGTAGGGGGCCTTTAGGCCCCCTACTATTAAAGACTGGCATTGGTTTTTCTGCCGCAGGATCGACAGCAGACGTAGAAGGACAGGATGCTCGGGTAGAATTGTGTCGGGCGGCGGCCCGATTGTCAATTGATGCGCAAACGCTGCAATTAGTCAGGAGAAGAGCATTTCGCGGCGCCACATCAGGCTGGGCGAACGGCTATCCCGGCTTTAGCCATGTGGGCCTTAGCTTGCCCTATGGTGTAGGTGCCGAAGTGGAAAATCGATGCTGCGAGCACGGCACTGGCATGCCCCTTGATCACACCATCGACGAGATGATCGAGCGTGCCAACACCCCCCGATGCAATGACGGGTACGGCGACGGCATCGGAGATGGCGCGCGTCAAAGGCAGATCGAACCCGGCCTTGGTGCCGTCACGGTCCATCGAGGTGAGCAGCAATTCGCCCGCGCCAAGCGCCACGACGTCTTTGGCGAATTGAATGGCATCGAGCCCCGTGGGCTTGCGCCCGCCGTGAGTGAAGATTTCCCAGCGATCGGCCTCGCCCGGCTGCGAGACCTTTTTGGCATCGATGGCAACGACGATGCACTGCGAGCCGAATTTTTCCGACGCCTCGCGCACGAATTCGCGGCGCGTGACGGCAGCGGTGTTTATCGAGACCTTGTCGGCGCCGGCCTCGAGAAGCTTGCGGATGTCATCGACCGTGCGCACGCCGCCGCCGACAGTGAGGGGCATGAAGCAACGCTCGGCTGTCCGCTCCACGATATCGAAAATGGTGTCGCGGTTTTCGTGGGAGGCCGTTATGTCGAGGAAGCACAGCTCGTCGGCGCCTGCCGCGTCATAGGCCGCAGCGGCTTCAACAGGATCGCCGGCATCGACGAGATCAACGAAGTTGATGCCCTTGACGACTCGGCCGTCTTTGACGTCAAGACAGGGAATAATGCGGGTTTTGAGGGTCATGGCCGGGGTTTACCCCGGCGATGGGTGTCCGGCAAGAGGCTCCAGCCGCGCCTGTCATCAACGCGTCATATGCTGTGCTGACAACAGCAGCCACCGCACAGCCTAGCGAACCAGCCAGCAACTCATTTCACGCCAACAAAGGGGCCCTTTATGTCCAGCGAGCCGAAAGACCTCTCGGAGGAAAAGCTTGCCGCTAAGATCCAAGCCGAATTGCTCGACAATCTGGACGAAGAACTCGAACTCGAATTGGAAGATGAGCACGTGTCCGGTTTGGACGCCAACACCAGTGGTGCTGACGGTGTCGACCGCAAACTCTACTTCAATGAGTTGCTGCGCCTTCAGCGCGAACTCATCAAACTGCAGGCCTGGGTCGTCGATCAAAAGCTGAAAGTTGTCGTGATCTTCGAAGGCCGCGATGCGGCGGGTAAGGGTGGCGTCATCAAGCGCATCACCCAGCGGCTCAATCCGCGCGTTTGCCGCGTGGCAGCACTTCCCGCGCCCAATGAGCGCGAACGCACACAATGGTACTTCCAGCGATACGCGGCGCATCTTCCGGCAGCGGGCGAAATCGTGTTGTTTGACCGCTCCTGGTACAACCGCGCTGGCGTCGAACGCGTCATGGGCTTTTGCACGGATGATGACGTCGAAGAATTTTTCCGCTCAGCTCCTGAGTTTGAGAAAATGCTCGTGCGCTCTGGCATCAAGCTCGTGAAGTACTGGTTCTCGATCACGGACGAAGAGCAGAATTTCCGCTTTCAGATGCGCATCCGCGATCCCCTCAAGCAGTGGAAGCTGTCGCCGATGGATTTGGAATCGCGCCGCCGTTGGGAAGCCTACACCAAAGCCAAAGAGGCGATGCTTGAACGCACGCATACTGCCGAAGCACCGTGGTGGGTCGTCGAGGCTGTTGATAAGAAGCGTGCCCGGTTGAATTGCATCAATCACCTGCTGACGCAGATTCCCTACAAAGACGTAGAGCATCCCCTCGTTACGCTGCCGGCACGCGTTCACAATCCCGATTACATCCGCGACCCGGTGCCCGACGATATGTATATCCCGGATGTCTATTGACGCCCGGGGCTAGGCAGGCTCTTTGCCGTCTCGACCAGTGCTCTAAACAAAGGGGATTCCGATGGCGCCGTCTCACGCAATCATCTCGCTGCTCGGCCGCGTGCTGCTGTCGGTAATTTTCATTCTAGCCGGCATCGAGAAAATCACGGGCTACGCGGGCGCGGCTGGTTACATGCAGTCGGCTGGTGTGCCGGGCGCACTGCTGCCACTCGTCATTGTCGCAGAACTGGGTGGCGGTCTTGCGATCCTGTTCGGAGTGCTGTCGCGCTGGGCAGGACTTGGCCTGGCTGTGTTCTGCCTTGTCTCAGCCGCGCTCTTTCACAACAACTTCGCCGACCAGACGCAGATGATCATGTTCTTGAAGAACGTGTCGATGGCTGGCGGGCTGTTGCTCCTGTTCGCCAACGGACCTGGCAAGTACGCCGTGACGGACTGAAGGCCTGTCAGGCTTTCGTCTCAACAAAAGGATTTTCTGCGCCGGCGGGGGCGCCTGAACCGGGTGTGACGCCCGCATCGGCCGCGGTATCTTTCTGCGTCAAGAGATCGATCCGGTCTTTCAATAGGCTCAATTCTGCAAGGCTCTGCAGTATGACTTCGGAGAGGCCACCCACGGTGTGGCGCTGCGGATTTTGAATGATATCCCGCAGGGCCGTCACGAGGGCATGCTCGTTGGCCAATTCAGCCTGCGGGCTGGCCGTGCGCTCAGCGCCTTGCATAGCCGGATCGTCTTGACGGCCATCGAATTGAGATTTGGGCAATGACATGGGTGCTCCTATCAGACCGGGCTTTCAGCCGCTTGAGACGCAGCGCATCCTCAGCGGCAATGGCGTCTTGCTGAAGCGACCGGCGCGGTCTCGATGGGGGGAAGTCTGAGCGAGCTATGTTAATTGTCCGTTAAGCAAAACAGGAATGATCAGTGTTGTGTCTGGCGTGTCACGCTCTGGCCAGCAGGGCGAGTGCGGCGGCTGGGTCGATGCGGCCATCGTAAAGCGCGCGCCCTGTGATGGCTCCTTCGAGCTTTTTGTATTCTGGCTGCAACAGGGCTTTGACGTCGTCGATCGAGGCGAGGCCCCCGGATGCGATCACGGGGATCGACGTGGCATCTGCCAGTTCTGCGGTGGCGGGCAAGTTGAGGCCCTTCAAAATACCGTCGCGCTCGATGTCGGTGTAAACGATGGCCGAGACGCCAGCGTGTTCAAAGCGGCGAGCGAGATCTATTGCCCTCAGCGTCGACGTTTCTGCCCAGCCTTCGACGGCGACCTTGCCGCCTTTCGCATCGATACCCACCGCCACGCGGCCCGGGAAGGCCTTGCAAGCGGCTTTGACCAGACCGGGGTCGCGCACGGCGATAGTGCCGAGGATGACGCGGCGGATGCCTTTGGCAAGCCACGCTTCGATGGTTTCGAGGTCGCGGATACCCCCGCCCAGCTGCACGGGCATCTTCACCGCCGCTAGAATGGCATCGACCGCCGCGCCGTTGACGGGCTTACCGGCAAACGCGCCGTTGAGGTCGACGACGTGGAGGTAGGTGAAGCCTTGCCGTTCAAAGACCAGCGCCTGATCCGCCGGATCATCGTTGAACACGGTCGCCTGGTCCATTTCGCCAAGCTTGAGGCGCACGCACTGGCCGTCTTTGAGGTCGATGGCGGGGAAGAGGATCAAGTGGGCACTTTCGCGGTCGGCCAGATGCGGCCATCAGAATGCTACGATTGGCATAACATGTCAGAACGGTTGCGTTCTGTGAGCGCGAGAAATAGCGTTGCGGCCGATCCGTCAAGAGAAACCGTCGGTCTGGTCCGTGTGTGTTCCGTAATTGTGAGCGTTTGATGCCGTCGAAGCGTTATTCCAAGCGGGTGTCTCAGGGGACAGCCAGATCGCGGCAGCTCGTGGCCGAGGGGCTCGACATCGCCATCGGCGCGCGCGTACTCACCGAGGCCGACGCCATCGACATCTGGATTGCGCGCTGGTTGAAGGTGCGGCAGTGCGATTTGCTGAAGCGGTACGCTTGCGATCCGCGCCGGCTCTATGAAATTTGGGAAGAGACGCGCTTTCCAGGAACCCGGGCGAAAGCTCTCGCGGTTTTTCGGGAGCGCCACCCTTCATTGATGGACCGTGTCGATCCTGGCGCACACCGCCGCGTTCCCTCGCGCTCGATCCATCCCGACCAATTGACGCTGTTTTGAATCGGCGAAGATTTTTTAGCTCTCGCTTCATCGACAAGTCACATCGTTGGACCAGCGCATGCATTCGCCGCGTGGCTCGCAACCAACGAGAACTCAGCGCGCCATCCCTTTGAGACAGCTCTAACAGCTGGGGTCCAAGAACTGCTGCCGCAGGACGCCTGCGCGATTCAGCGCAGCAGATACACCCTTTGGGGTTAACAAAGTTGCAGGCGCTCCACATCTATTGATATGGTAAATATAAGCCTCTGAGATAGGCTCTATCTAATTGTTTTGAATGGCTATTACCTGTTCGTTCTCATCATGAGAACAAAAGCTGAACTTTCGCTTTACAGTCTTTTCGACTCAGCACATGTTCGCTCTACGTTCTTACCACACTCCTGCCTCCCAGTCTGGCGTATAGTCCCCCCGTCTCCCCCCCCCTCTAACTCCCTCGCCCAAGGAGAGCCCCATGCGCACATTCCTCATCTCTTACGATCTCGCCAAGCCGCACCTGACGAAGCACGTTGTTGCTCAAGCCATCATGAGCGCAGGTGCCAGCTGGGCACGCCCTCTTGAGCAGACATGGTACGTGCGCTCGGAGGACAACGAGGAAGCGCTGGAAGCGTGGCTCGCCCGTTTCATCGACACAGACGATGGCTTGTTGATCCAGGCGGTCGCCGACGATGCGGTGATGACCAACACCTCGCTGCGTTGGTTCCGTCAGCGCCGTGCCGGCATCGAAGTCAACGAGCATACCAACGTCATTGCCTTCCCGGCTGCTCCTTCGATTTCTCAGCAGACCGAACTGCCTTTCGCTCAGGCAAGCTGAACGTGTCTTGCAGGCGCGTGGCGGTTCGCCTCTGGGCAGCCGGCCGCCATGAGTTACTTACGTAGAGGGGGCTGGATCACACCGATCCGGCCCCTTTTTCTTTTTACGGCTTCCACTTCAGGAAGTTGCCGATCAGCTTGAGGCCGAGGGTCTGGCTCTTTTCAGGGTGGAACTGCGTGCCGGCGATATTGCCGTTGGCAACCATGGCCGTGACCGGACCGCCGTAGTCTGTTTCGGCCAGCACCACGTTCCGGTCCGCGCCCGCGAGATGATACGAGTGCACGAAATAGGCGTGCAGGCCGTTTTCGCCCGTGGGAATCCCTTCGAGAAGCGGATGGGGCCGGGTGACGTTCAAGGTGTTCCAGCCCATGTGCGGAATTTTGAGCGCGGGATCGTTGGGCTCGATGGCGCGAACTTCGCCGCCGATCCACCCGAGCCCTTGTGTCACTTCGAATTCAAGACCGCGGTCAGCCAAAAGCTGCATGCCAACGCAGATGCCGAGAAACGGCCGGCATTTGACACGGACGGTTTCTTCCAAAGCCGCAGACATGTCTGTAATTGCCATCAGTCCGCGCTTGCAGTCGGCATATGCGCCGACTCCAGGTAGCACGATCCGGTCCGCCGTTCGCACGCTTGCGGGATCTGACGTGGCTTCGATCGAGCAATTAACGCCGGCTTCGAGGGCGGCACGTTCGAAGGCCTTCGCGGCCGAGTGCAGATTGCCCGAGCCGTAGTCGATGATTACAATACGCTGCATTAGAGTCTCTTATAACCTGCCTGCGAGAAGCCGGCCGAGAAGCGACGGTGAGGCGGCTGTAGCCAGACGCGCGAGAGCGGTGTCGTCCTCTTGCCGCGCTAAAATCGGCTGCTGGCCGAGCCAATGCTCAAAGAACCGGCGTTCGCATTCCGCCAAGTCGCGGCCGCTGACCGAGCCGACGGTGCTCCAGCCTGCCAGTGAGAGGCCGTGCCGCTGAATTTCAGAGGCTTCAAAACCGACCCACAGATTGACTGCCGCGAGAGCCGCCGCAATCCAACCCGGTGCAATGCCCAGTGCGCCAAGTGCTGCCGCCAGTGTGAAGGTCGCCGCCCCATAAACGGCGAGGGCAACCCACAAACGGTGTGACGCCAGCCAGAACGGGGCAAAGAGCGCGGCGGCGTAGGAAAAGCCATCGGGCACAAATATCAAGGCTTCCGCCCGGTCGATGCGGTCGGAAGGAGCGTCTGCGGGCTCATGAACAGTATAGGCAGCCACGTGTCTTGCGTCCCACGATCGCAGAAGAAGAGAAATCATACTGACAGCGTTCCTTTGGTCGAGGGCACCCGGCCCGCTTGCCGCGGGTCGATCGAGATAGCCTCACGCAAGGCGCGCGCCAAACCCTTATAGCAGGTCTCGGCGATGTGGTGATTATTCTCCCCATAAAGGGTGGCGATGTGAAGTGTTATCCCAGCGTTTTGGGCGAACGCCTGAAACCACTCGCGAAACAGCTCGGTATCCATGTCGCCCAGCTTGTCCCGGGTGAACGTGACGTTCCAAATCAGATAGGGGCGGCCCGAAACGTCGAGTGAGACACGCGTCAGCGTCTCGTCCATGGGCAGGTGGACGCTGGCGTAACGCGCAATCCCCATCTTGTCGCCAAGCGCCTTGTCGAAGGCTTGGCCGAGCACGATGCCACAATCTTCTGTCGTGTGGTGAAAATCGATGTGAAGATCGCCCTTGGCGGCGAGTTTGATGTCGATCAGGGCATGGCGGGCCAGTTGCTCAAGCATGTGATCGAGAAAGCCGATGCCGGTTTTGATGTCGAAAGCCCCGGTGCCGTCGAGGTCAATCGACGCGGTGATTTCGGTTTCTTTGGTCTTGCGGGATATGGTCGCCGTTCGCTTCAAGGGATGCGCCTTTTCTCAAGTTCCGCGGGACTTGGCATAAGCCCGTCTCATTCTTGTCTATGGTGAGCTGAGAGTTTATCAGCTTCGCAGCATCGGTGCCAGTTCAAGGCACACATAGCGCCAGGAGCAAAGGTTTTTGCTCCGCAGCCCGCTTATATAAGTGCAGGACCAACCATGAACGACGGCCAGCCGAATTCGCAGAGTGTGCCAGCCTGGCACGGCACCACCATTCTCACCGTGCGCAAGGGCGGCCGGGTCGTGATCGCGGGAGACGGTCAGGTCAGTCTTGGCACCACCGTGATCAAGGCCAACGCCCGCAAGGTCCGCCCCCTCGGCCGCGGCGACGTGATCGGCGGCTTTGCCGGGGCGACAGCCGACGCCTTCACGCTGTTTGAGCGGCTTGAAGCCAAACTCGAGCAGTATCCGGGGCAGTTGACGCGGGCCTGCGTCGATCTTGCCAAGGATTGGCGCACGGATCGGTATTTGCGGAAACTCGAAGCCATGATGATCGTTGCCGACAGGGACGTAACGCTTGTGCTCACCGGAACCGGCGACGTTCTCGAGCCTGAACATCACGTCATGGGTATTGGCTCGGGCGGTATGTATGCGCTGTCTGCGGCGCGGGCATTGCTCGATCAGCCGCTGGATGCAGAACAGATCGCGCGCAAAGCAATGGCGATTGCGGCGGAGATTTGCGTTTACACAAACACGAACGTGGTGGTGGAGAGTTTGGCGACCTCTACTTCTACAGGCGGTTGATCGCCACTCTGCATTCGAAAGATTTGAAAGTAAAATGACCACCTTCTCTCCCCGTGAAATTGTCTCGGAACTCGATCGCTATATTATCGGTCAGAACGACGCCAAGCGCGCCGTCGCCATCGCCCTGCGCAACCGCTGGCGGCGTCAGCAGTTGACCGGCGATCTGAAAGACGAAGTGCTGCCGAAGAATATCTTGATGATCGGTCCGACAGGCGTTGGCAAAACCGAAATCTCGCGGCGGTTAGCCAAACTTGCCGGTGCACCATTTTTGAAAGTCGAAGCCACGAAGTTCACAGAAGTCGGTTATGTCGGCCGCGACGTCGATAGCATCATCCGCGACCTCGTTGAAGTTGGCATCGCGCTGGTGCGAGACGTTAAACGCAAGCAGGTGCGCGTTGCCGCCGAAAAGAATGCAGAAGAGCGAGTGCTGGATGCGCTCGTGGGAGCAGCCTCCTCGCCGGCAACGCGCGACAGCTTCCGCCGGAAGCTGCGCAACAACGAACTGAGCGACAAGGAAATCGAGATCACCCTAACCGAGACGCCGCAGGGTCTGGCGATGTTCGATCTCGCCGGTGCTGGCGCTCCTGGAGGCTTTGGCGGCGGCCCGCAAGGCGGTATCAATCTGGGTGAAATGTTGTCTAAAGCCATGGGTGGGCGCTCCAAGCCACGCCGGACAACCATCAAAGACAGCTACGCCATACTGATCGCGGAAGAGAGCGACAAACTGATCGATAGTGATCAGATCACCAGTGAAGCGATCCGCGCAGTCGAAGACAACGGCATCGTGTTCCTCGACGAAATCGACAAGATCTGCTCGCGGTCTGATAGTGGCCGTGCTGGAGCCGAAGTGTCACGAGAAGGCGTTCAGCGCGATCTCTTGCCGCTGATTGAAGGCACAACGGTTTCGACCAAATATGGCCCGGTCAAAACAGACCACGTGTTATTCATTGCGTCCGGCGCGTTTCATGTCGCCAAGCCATCCGACTTGTTGCCCGAATTGCAGGGCCGGCTGCCGATACGCGTCGAGTTGACTGCGCTGTCCCGCGAAGATATGCGCCGCATTCTCACGGAACCCGAGGCGAGCCTCATCAAACAATATGTAGCGCTGATGCAGACCGAGGGGCTGACGCTGGATTTCACGCCTGATGCCATCGATGCGTTGGCAGATGCGGCGGTGCTTGTGAATTCGACGGTCGAGAACATCGGCGCGCGGCGCCTGCAAACCGTCATGGAGCGCGTTCTTGACGAGATTTCGTTCGAGGCATCCGATCGCAATGGCGAGACTGTCGCTATCGATGCGGCCTATGTGGCAGACCGCATCGGGGCGTTGGCGAAGAACGCCGACCTGTCGAAGTTCATATTGTAGCCGGCATTCCGCTCTTAGCCAGCCCGCGCCTTCGGCGCATCTGACCAGATGGTGACAGAGGCTGCGGGAACCTGATCAGCGGGCATACGGATATACCCGCGGTCGCTCCACAGAACGCAGCTGCCGTTCCATTTGCTTTCTTCACAGCGTTGCCAGAATTCCAGTGCTTCGCTTGAAGCTTCCATCTCGGTGTTCGCGATGCGGTTGCTGTATGTGGCTGCCATAGTGAAACATCCTTGCTGCAGGCTTAGTGTCGTCGATCGTTAATGCGTGTCTGTTTCGCGGTCCGGTGTTCGCCTCGATTTCTCAGCGAGTTTGTGTTTAATGGCGTCGCGCACTTTCACGATGGCTTCATAGTTGGCTGAAAAGTCTTGAGCTGAGGCTTATATCGCGAATTGAAATTGATTCGAATTTTATCGGATTTCGCATCGGTTTGTGCGATGAGCGGCAAGGATGGCACGGATGTCTCGCGGGGCGCGCCGCGCAAGCAATTGATAATAAACAAAAAATCAGGACTGATATGGTTGCTGTAGTCAAAATGGATCGCATTGCCGGGGCTTCTGATAATGTGGCAGAACCTCGCAAAAATTCTCTCGCGGGGTTGAGCCGAAACGAATTGTCGGCAGCTCTTCTGGCCCTCGGTGTTCCGGCCAAGCAAGTTCGCATGCGCGTCAATCAGTTATGGCGCTGGATCTATGTATCGGGCGTCACCTCGTTCGATCACATGACCGACATGTCGAAAGATCTGCGCCAAAAGCTTGAGGCTGCGCACACGCTTGACCGGCCGGAGATCGTCGCCGAGCAGGTTTCGATCGATGGCACGCGCAAATGGTTGATGCGGCTGCCGCGGCGTGGGCATGAGCGCCGCGCGCCGGAAATTGAAACGGTCTACATCCCCGAGGAAGATCGCGGCACGCTGTGCATATCGAGCCAGGTGGGGTGCACGCTCACCTGTTCGTTCTGCCATACCGGCACGCAACGGCTTGTTCGCAACCTTGAAGCCTCCGAAATTGTCGCGCAGATCCTGCTGGCGAAAGACCGTATCGGCGATTGGCCCGGTGCCACGCCGCCCGATGGCGGACATCTGTTGCCGGTTTCAGAACGCAAGATTACTAATGTCGTTCTGATGGGCATGGGCGAGCCGCTCTACAATTTCGAGAACGTCAAAACCGCCATCGAGGTGGCGTCCGACAACGAGGGGCTGTCTCTGTCTCGCCGCCGCATCACACTCTCGACCTCGGGCGTGGTGCCGGAAATCAGCCGCTGGGGCGAGGAAGCTGGTACAATGCTTGCTATTTCGCTCCACGCCGTTCGCGATGATCTGCGCGACGAGCTGGTGCCGATCAACAAGAAGTATCCTATTGCCGACTTGCTCGAAGCCTGCCGCACCTATCCAGGCGTTTCGAATGCTCGCCGTATCACCTTCGAATACGTCATGTTGAAGGGCATCAACGACAGTCTGGCCGAGGCCCGCGCGTTGGTGCGGCTTCTGGCGGGCATCCCGGCAAAGATCAATCTTATCCCGTTCAATCCATGGCCGGGTTCGGCCTATGAGTGTTCGGACTGGGAAGCGATTGAACGCTTCGCAGATGTGGTCAACAAGGCTGGCTACGCGAGCCCCGTGCGCACACCGCGCGGCCGCGATATTCTCGCGGCTTGCGGGCAATTAAAGTCGGAGAGTGTCAAGTTGCGCGCCAGTGAACGGGCGGGTGTTGCTCTTGGCGATTCGCTGGAGGCGGGGGAGGCGATGTCTGCCGATCCGCTGCTCGAACAAGGCGCCGGCCTCACTCCGATGGCGTCCACATGATTATGAGGACACTCGGGCGACTCGTCCTCGTTCCGGTTGCCGCGCTGCTGGGGCTTGCGGCCACACTTGCTATTTTGGTGTCTCTCGGGCTTGAGCACTTCACCCAGGCGACCCACAATCGAAACCTCGACGCCGATACGCTCGGCACTGCTTTCGAGTGGATTGTCACCGGGCTGCACTGGGCATCTGGATTGACACTGGTGCCGGCGCTGGCCGTCATCATTATCGGCGAAGTGGCCCGTATTCGCTCGTGGCTCTACTATGTCTTAGGTGGCGGCGTGGCGGTTGCATGCGTACCCCTGTTGACGGCGATCCACGGCGACATAAGCGCGGTGATCACGCTACCCGCCATATGGCAGGTGCTCGCCACCGGAGGCTTTGCGGGCGGCTTAGTCTATTGGCTCATTGCCGGGCGCACCGCCTAACGCCCGGAGTGACCTTCGCAACCGTGGCGGCCGTTCAGCACGCCATTGTTTCGACATTGAATTCCTCGGTCTTCGGTCTATAGCTTCGTGGAGTAGTGGCAACTGAGAGCAAGGTGCTTGCGATGTTGGGATCATTGTTCAGGGTGCTGTTCGCATTCACGGTTGCCTGTCTAGTGGCAGGCCTGGTGCAGGTTCTGTTCGTCAGTCCTCCGACGGAAATCGCCAAGTTTGAAACCCCGGTTATGCTTGAAAAGTCGATGGGCCTCGCATGGCTGACCCTGCTGGTGGCCACCCAATCGGCCTTTTTCTCCTTTCCCTTCGCTCTTGTGGCCATTGCGTTTGCCGAGTGGCAAGGGCTCCGCAGCTGGATTTTCTATGCAGTGACGGGCATCGCCATCGCTTTTGCCGGCTTCATGGTGCTGCATATGGGCGAAGGGAGCAGCCGCACGTTTCTTCACGACTATGCTTTGCGGGCGTTTCTCACGACCGGCTTGGCGGCGGGTTTTGCCTATTGGCTGGCTGGCGGGCGGAGTGCCGGTGGCCGTGACTTCGATACCATCGATGATGCTAATGAACCGGTTTTCCGGGCTAAATAAAGGTTGCTCGGCGACTGGGAGATGAGATGTCTCCCGGGTGAGCAATGTGAGATTGTAGAAACTGTTTGTTCATCGCTGCAATCAATAGTATTTTGACGTGGTGCACCAACGCCCATCTGGTTCTTGCGCTCCGATTTTTCTATTTTTAGCCCAATTTTTAGACAACGATGGGACTCCAGTTTCATGAGCCATGCCCCTGCCGAGCGGTTCGCAACGTGTTGTTCTGACGCCATGTTCGGGTACGCGGAAGCGGCTCAGGCCATGTGGTGGGCAGCGACGCTCGAATCGATCGAGATGTGCGGCCGGGTGGTGAAGTCTGTCTCAGAGCCTGATGCCGAGACCGCGCCGAAAAGCTGGTTCAATCCCAAGTCAAGTTCCAAACCAAACTACGGCACCCAATCGTTTGCCGGGTTCGCGCCTCAGCCGGTTTTGCCATGGTTTGCCGGGGCGGGCATAACTCTGCCGTCTTTCGGCCTGTGGTCTAGTGCGATGTCTCCTGCGGTTTCGCCGTTCGACGTTTGGTTCGATATGATGCCGTTACGCGGTGGCCCGGCCGCTTGGCCGATGGCTTTTTTCATGCTGTCTGCGGGCGTTCCCAAAGCGGTGGCTTGGCCAACAGCCGAAGCAAATGCGGCCATGATGGAAGCGGCGGAGGTCGCAACCGGCCAACTGCAGAGCGTATTTGCGAGCTACCGGACTGAGACCGGCTATGCCACGGCCGGATTTGGCGACGGCGGCATCACGGGCCGCAATCCCATGATGCAGGCTATGGCGATGGCATGGGCTGCCAACGCTTGATTTGATGGTCTCTCGCTCTGAACTTTTACCCCATACTGCCTAGGGCGTTTGCGCGGCGTCGGCTGCAGGCGCTGTGGCAGCCGGTGCTGCTGGCGCAATAGCGGTTGCAGCAGCTGGTGTTTCCACTTTCACCGCTGGGGTCTCCACCTTGGCTGCGGCAGGTTTTGCGGTTGTGGTTTTCTCCGATGCCTTCTTGGCTGTCGCCGTTTTCGCCGCACTGGGATTGCGATCAAGGCAGCGTGCTTTCACCTCTGCCCCATTTTCGGGTTTGATGTCGGCGATCCACGTGCAACCCTGAGCTTCGCGGCAGGCGGCCTCATAAAGGCCTGGGCAGGGAAGTTTCAGCGGACCTTCGGCGGGCTTGGCGTTGGCGTTCTTGGCGGCCGGTTTGGCCGCCGCGGGTGCGCTTCCGGCTTTGGCTGGCGCGGTTGCCCAAGGCAGCGTTTCTTCGCTTTTTGCGGCCGCCTCGGAGGGCCTGGCTTTTGCTTTGTCGGGCTTGGCTTTGGCGACCGGCGTCACCGGCACGGCCACGCTCGTGGCAGGCGCAGCGGCCGCAGCCGCTGGCAGCGGTGCTTCCGTGTTGGCTGGCTCTTGCGCAGCGGCTAATCCTGCCGCCAGCGCCACCCATAAGGCGGCAGAAGCCGCACCACCCCTCAGAGCACGCACGATCAAACTGTTCACGGCCGGATTCCCCCGAGTGTTCTTTGTTTTTGTATCCTCACAGCGGGCACTCAAATCGCGGCGGTTTCAAGGAGATACTTATTGGCGCCCGGCGACTCGCGTTCCGCGAGCCGGCCGCCGGGCGCGAAGACTTCGCCCGCGACGGCCGGCTTCCCGGAGGGAAGTCGGAGCGGGCAAAGCATGGTGCCGCCAGGCGCCAAGAAAAAAAGCAATTTGGTCGCGGGCTGAATACCGGGCTTGAAGGCTGGGGCTTGCTGCCTATAGTGCGCCGCAAACTCACTCAGCGGGCAAGGATCGACAGCATGGCCACCTCCACAGGCGCAAGCGCCGGCAATAAAGGCATCAAGAAAGTCGTGCTCGCCTATTCGGGCGGCCTCGATACCTCGATCATCCTCAAGTGGCTGCAGGAGACCTACAACTGCGAGGTTGTCACTTTCACCGCCGATCTCGGCCAGGGCGAGGAATTGGAACCGGCCCGCAAGAAGGCCCTGATGCTCGGCATCAAGGAAGAAAACATCTTCATTGAAGACCTGCGCGAAGAATTCGTGCGCGACTATGTGTTCCCGATGTTTCGCGCCAACGCCGTTTACGAGGGCGTCTATCTGCTCGGCACGTCGATTGCGCGCCCGCTCATCGGCAAGAAGCAAATCGAGATCGCCCGGCTGACCGGTGCCGACGCCGTTTGCCATGGCGCCACCGGCAAGGGCAACGATCAGGTACGGTTTGAGCTCTCCTACTATGCGCTAGAGCCCGCGATTAAAATCATCGCGCCGTGGCGCGAGTGGTCGTTCAAGGGCCGCGAAGACCTTATCGAATTTGCGCGCAAGAACCAAATCCCTGTCGCCAAGGATAAGGAAGGCGAAAGCCCGTTCTCGGTCGATGCCAACCTGCTGCACTCCTCGTCGGAGGGCAAGGTGCTGGAAGACCCGGCCGTCAAGGCGCCCGAGGTCGTCTACCAGCGCACTATCTCGCCGATGGCCGCGCCTGATAAGGTGACGACAATCACCATCGGCTTTGAGAAGGGCGATGCGGTTTCGATCAACGGTAAGGCCTTGTCGTCTGCGACTTTGCTCAAAGCGTTGAACGACCTCGGTCGCGACAATGGCATTGGCCGCTTGGATCTCGTCGAGAACCGGTTCGTCGGCATGAAGTCGCGCGGCGTTTATGAAACGCCAGGTGGCACCATATTGCTTGCAGCGCACCGCGCCATCGAAAGCGTCACGCTCGATCGCGGCGCGATGCATTTGAAGGACGATTTGATGCCGCGCTATGCAGCGCTGATCTACAACGGCTTCTGGTTCTCGCCAGAGCGCGAGATGCTGCAAGCGCTGATCGACCGCAGCCAAGAGCACGTCGAAGGCGAAGTGACGCTCGAACTCTACAAGGGCAATGTTATTGTCGTGGGCCGCAAGAGCGCGAAGTCGCTGTATTCGCCCACGCTTGTCACCTTCGAAGACGACAAGGGCGCCTACGACCAGAAGGACGCTCAGGGCTTCATCAAGCTCAATGCGTTGCGCTTGCGCACGCTGGCTGCGCGCAATAAGGCGAAGAAGTAGGAATTTTTTGCTGGCGCGTCCCGACTCCGCGCGTTCTTGCTGGCTCGCACCGACTCGCGTTCCGCGAGCCGGACATTTTTTGCTGGTGTGTTGCGACTCCCGTTGCGGGGAGCCGGCCGCAACGCACAGGGGGTGCGGGACGACCCACCGCAAACGCGCGTCCCGGCCGGCTCCGCGAAGCGGAGTCGGGACGCGCAAAGCAATAAAGGGGAACGGGGCGCGACGGGCCTCGGTAGAACGATGGTAGGTAGGTGACGCCGTGGCGCCCCGTTTCGTGCATCCTATTTGTAGTCCGCCAGTAGGCTAAGGGCTTTTACCTGTAAGCTACGTCCAGGGCCGTTAACCCCGGCGTGCCGCCAGATGCATCCGCTCACGTTCGACGCACCATTACTGGCGCGCTTCCCGTTCATACCCACGCGCTTCAAGACGGTCTCGAGCACGTCCCCGTGGGTGGGACGAGGAGAGTATGCGCGACGGGAAAGGGTGCGGGGATAAGTTTGAGGGGCAAAAAATTCTGCTGATGGCCGCTGAGCGGCCGCGCTAGCTAAGGTTGGGATAGGTGCGATGGGCCAGAAAGCGACGAATTGAAGGTATCGACATCTCAACCGGAAGCCGGACGTCGATTGTGCTAGTGTCTCTGCGGAATGAGGCGTTCCGGCGCGACAGCATCCTATGGATCAGACTTAGCTCTGGTTGCTTTCACCTTCACTCCCACCTCCTGCAACGCCACCCGAAGCCTCGGCGCTGCATAGTCGATAAAAGTGCGGACCTTGGGCGAGACAAGACGGCTCTCTGGATAGACAAGCTGGACGGGGACGGCAGGCAGGCACAAGTTCGAGAGCACTGGCACCAAGCGCTCCTCCCGGATGGACTTCGCGACCATGTATGACAGCGCATTGGTAATGCCGTTCCCGGCCTCTGCGGCTGCAATGGCGGCTGTCGCGTCATTGATCTCGAAGCGCGGTTGAAGGGTCACGCGGCTTGCGCCCCTCTCACCGGCGTAGGTCCACTCGTTGTTCGGCATCAGCCCAGTGAAAGCGATAATTGAGTGCAACTTGAGATCAGCCGCGGCCTTCGGTGTGCCGCGCTTGGAGAGATAGCCAGGGCTCGCGACGAGCATGCGTCTGACCTCACCAACTTGGCGGGCGATCAGCGTCGAGTCTGGAAGTTCTCCGATACGGATGGCAACATCGATACCTTCCTCGATGAGATTGACGACCCGGTCGAGCAGCAGCACTTTCGCCGTGACACGCGAGTGCGCATTGAGAAACCCCATCATGAGCGGTGGTAAGATTGAGCGTCCCAACGTTACGGATGCCGTAACGGTCAAGCGCCCGGTTGGCATTCGAGCTTCGCCGGTAACCTCCGATTCGGCAGACTCTAAGTCTGACAGCAGTCCGCGCGCCCTTTCCAGAAACAACTGGCCCGCCTCCGTCAGGTGAACGCGCCGCGTCGTTCGGGCGAAGAGCTCTGTGCCCAGACGCTGCTCAAGCCCTGCAATCGTACGCGTGACAGCGGGCGGCGAACTGCCTAGACGGCTTGCTGCCTTTGCAAACCCGCCTGTCTCCGCGACAGCGACAAAGACCTTTAGTTCTTGAAAGCGGTCCATTCTATAATTCCATTAAACGAAATAATAAGTTCCGCAGATACCATATTCTTTCACACGCCTCCAGAGCGCATGTTCCCTGTGCCGCCGGTTTGTTGCCGCTGGCGAACATACACCTGGAGGAATGACCATGCCCCGCATTGAAGCCCTGACAATCGAAACCGCTCCCGCCGCTTCGCAACCGCAGCTCGCGGCCGTGAAGAAGCAGATCGGCATCGTGCCCAACATGTTCCGCACAATTGCACACAGCCCTGCCGCCCTCGAAGGCTACCTCGGCCTCAACGGTGCCCTTGCTAAGGGCTCGCTTGATGCCGCGACCCGCGAGCGCATTGCACTCGCAGTTGCCGAGTTCAACGGCTGCAATTACTGCCTCGCAGCGCACACATACATTGGCAAGAACCTCGCAAAATTGAGCGACGGTGAAATCGAAGCCAACCGGCGCGGGCGCTCTTCAGATACCAAAGCCGATGCTGCCGTTGTCTTTGCGGTGAAGGTTGTCTCAACGCGCGGTCAGGTCAGCGAGACTGAACTTTCGGCGGTTCGTGCAGCCGGCCTCACCGACGCAGACATCATCGAGATCATTGCTCACGTCGCCCTCAACACATTGACCAACTACGTCAACGAGGTTGCAGGTACGGCCGTCGATTTTCCGGCCGCCAGCGCACTCAAAGCCGCCTAGCCACTGCAAAACCCATCAATCCATATTCCCACTGGAGAACGTCATGAGACACGTAATGATCACGCGACGAGCCCTGACGGCCAGCATTCTGCTCGCTTCACTGGCTCTCCCACTTTCGGCTTGGTCGCCCCATGTGGCTGATGCAAAAGAGCCTGCATCCGTAGCTGCGGCTGCCGCTGAACAGATCCGCTACAAGACCGCCAAGATAGACGGTATCGAGATCGCCTATCGTGAGGCGGGGCGCGCGGAGGCCCCGGCCATCATATTGCTGCATGGGTTTCCCACGTCGTCGCATCAATATCGCAACTTGATCCCGGCGCTTGCCAGCACATACCGGGTCATCGCTCCGGATTATCCCGGCTTCGGGCAGAGCGCCGCCCCAGAGCGCTCTGGCTACAAATATACGTTTGACACTTTTGCAAAGCTCGTCGATGGGCTGACTGAAGAACTCGGCGTCTCGCGATACGCGCTTTACGTTATGGACTACGGCGCCCCAGTCGGCTTTCGCATCGCGGCCAAACACCCTGACCGCATCACTGCTTTGATCGTGCAGAACGGCAATGCCTACAACGAAGGCCTTCAGAAGTTCTGGGAACCCATTCAGAAGTACTGGGCCTCTGGCAAGAACGAAGACCGGGAGGCCATCCGGTGGCTGACATCGCTGAAGGCAACCAAGTGGCAGTACACACATGGAGTGCCTGATCCGGCACTCGTCAGCCCCGACACGTGGACTCATGACCAGGCCCTGCTTGATCGTGCCGGGAACCAAGAGATCCAACTCGATCTCTTCTACGATTACCGGACCAACGTGCCGCTCTATCCGGAGTGGCAGGCCTACTTCCGCAAGCACCAACCGCCGACTCTCGTGTTGTGGGGGAAGAATGACCAAATCTTCGTCGCCGAAGGTGCAGCGCCTTACAAACGCGATCTGAAGGACGTCGAACTGCACTTGTTGGATGCCGGTCACTTCGCGCTTGAGACCAATGGGCCAGAAATGGCGGCACTGATCCGCGATTTCCTCGGCCGCAAAGTCGTGGTGCAGAAAGTTGAGAAGTAATCCTTTGCGTAAAGATGGCCGGACCCGATGGGCAAAGCGCCAAAAGGTCCGGCCAGATATTCTGGCTTCACCTTCACGAGGAGATCACACATGAAACCGCCCCTTCCGCCGTTCACCCTTGAAACAGCAATCCAGAAAGTTCGCATGGCCGAGGATGGCTGGAATTCCCGCGATCCCGATCGCGTGGCCCTCGCCTACACGCCAGATAGCCAATGGCGCAATCGCGCAGAGTTTCCCAAAGGGCGCGATGAGATCGTTGCTTTCTTGACCGCCAAGTGGGCGCGCGAATTGGAGTACCGCTTGATCAAGGAAATCTGGGCCTTCACGGACAATCGCATTGCCGTCCGCTTTGCCTATGAATGGCACGACGTTTCCGGCCAATGGTTTCGGTCTTATGGCAACGAGAATTGGGAATTCGATGCGCAAGGTCTGATGCAAAAGCGCTTCGCGAGCATCAACGACCTCGCGATTTCAAGCGGCGATCGAAAGTACCATTGGCCACTCGGGCGCCGCCCAGACGGCCATCCCGGCCTCAACGACCTGGGGCTATAAAGCGCTAAACACTGAAAACGAAAGAGGCCCGCAATGGGACACAAGTTTGCAGAACTGGCCTTCACGCCTAATGTGAAGGCAGCGCAGGAGCAAAACGGCAGCCGCCGCTCGTATGCGCGCATGGAAGCCGGCGAGGATCATCATAACGTTCTCGGTCCCAATGAAGCCGGCTTCATTGCTGCGCGTGATAGCTTCTACATGGCAACCGTCAGCGAGACCGGCTGGCCCTATATCCAGCATCGTGGCGGCCCAGTTGGATTCGTGCGCGTGCTCGACGGAAAGACCATTGGATTTGCAGATTTGCGCGGCAACCGTCAGTACGTCAGCGTGGGCAACTTGCAGACAGAGGACCGCGTCTCTCTGTTCCTGATGGACTATCCCAATCGCGCGCGTCTGAAAATACTCGGCCGAGCCCGCATTGTGGACAGCAACGACACGGAAACACTCAAGCGCCTGTCCATGCCCGAATACAAGGCTCAGGTTGAGCGAGGAATTCTCATTTCAATCGAAGCTTTCGATTGGAACTGCCCCCAGCACATCACGCCGCGCTTCACGCTGGCTGAGATCGAGGAAGGCACGGCTCCGTTGCGTCAGCGCATTGCGGAGCTGGAAGAAGCACTGCAACGAAAGGCCCAGGAGAAGCAGTAGGTGTTAGCATCTCAAGATGCCGTATGTCAGCTTTACTCGCCGGTGAGTGGTGTCCATGAGGTCAACTTGGGGTCACTCTCGCCACTCTTCTCCACGCCCTCCCCACCACCGCTGTGCATCGATGAGCGACATGCCCTCCCTACTCCTTCGGACCATACCCGCGGCCGCCGTCGTCGCCATCTTCGTCGGCATCGGCGTTGCCGCCTGCAATCGCGTAGCCATCGCCCAGCCAGCGCGACAGGTCGATATCCTTGCAGCGCTTGGAGCAGAACGGCCGCATCTCGTGCAGCGTCTCTTTCTTGCAGATCGGGCAGCGCTGCTTTTTCGGCACGGCGGTTTCGGGCGGTTCCATAAGCGTCGGCCTCAATCGATATCGGCTTCCGCCGCGCGCAGCCAGTTGAAGTGGATGGGGAAGTTTTCCGCCAGAAGCAGGTTCGTGACTTCGGTCATCGGCAAGCCGACGACGTTGGTGTAGGAGCCAACGATCCTTTGCACAAAGCAGCCCGCGAGCCCCTGGATGGCATAGCCGCCGGCCTTGCCGCGCCATTCGCGCGAGGCGATGTAGGCCTCGATTTCCGGTTTGGTGAGGTGCTTGAAGCGCACCTTGGTATCGACGATGCGGCTGATGACGCGGTCTTGCGGCGTGATCAGGCAGACGCCCGTCAAGACGCGGTGATTGCGGCCCGAGAGCTCCTGCAAAAAGCGCGCGGCTTCTTCCATGTGCTGGGGTTTGCCGAACACCTTGCGGCCATAGGCGACCACCGTATCGGCCGCGAGCACATAGGCGTTGGCGATATCGCGGTCGTTGGCGATCTGGTCGCGTGCCGCTTCCGCCTTGCCGCGCGCCAAACGCAAGGCGAGTCCGCGCGGCATTTCTCCCATGGGCGGGTCTTCGTTGATGGAGGCAGGCCGCAAGGCATCAGGCTCGACGCCGACCTGGGCCAGAAGTGTCAATCGGCGCGGACTGGCGCTGGCCAGCACCAAGCGCGGCTTGTGGACGATGCTGGAGTCGCGGCTGGCCTCGCGCGCGAGTTCCGATCTCAAGGTTTCGCGGCGCGGGGCGTCCGTGCGCCCGAATGCGGAGAAAAGCGCGGCCTTGGCTGACGTCATGCGAAAAAATCCAAAAATGTCACGGTCCGCCGGGACAATGCCGAGCACAGGGGGCAAAAGCAAGACATCCGGTTTACCACGATGCGAGCGAGGCTTGGCGTGTTCCCCAGGGCACTTGCCAATGCGGAGTGGTTATGGAGTAGTCGCATCACCGTCCCCGGTTTTGGTCGCGAGGGCTCATGATCTGCAAAGACACCGCCGCTGAAATGCTAAGCCGCACGGCTCTGTTCGGGCTCATCGAAGCCGAGCACCGGCGTGCCGTGGTCCAGGAAATGCGAGAGATCGCATTCGACGCCAACCAGGTGATATTCGCGCGCGGCGACCCGGGCCGGGACATCTTTTTCGTGATGACAGGGCGCGTGCGCTTGTCGGTTCTGACGCCGGAAGGCCGGGAATTGTCGTTTGCGCACGCCGAAGCCGGGCAGATTTTCGGTGAGATCGCGGTGCTCGATGGCGGCATGCGCACAGCCGACGCCACCGCCGTTACCAAAGTGCAGTCGCTGGCGTTGTCAAAACAGGCGCTGATGCGGCTGATAGAGACGCGGCCCAAGGTGGGCGATGGCGTCATCAAGTTTCTCTGCAACCGGGTGCGCGAGGCGGATCAGCAACTCGAGGGTATCGCGCTCTACCCAATCGAAGTGCGGCTCGCCCGCTTCTTCTTGGCGGCAGCGCGGCAAAAGCCCGGCTCGAAGCCCGGCGCAAAAGTTGTGCTCGATTTGCCGATTTCGCAGAGCGAACTGGCGCTGCTGATTGGAGCCAGCCGTCCGAAGGTCAACGCCGCCCTGGCGCTCTTGGAAGACGGCGGCGCGATTGCGCGCAGCGAGGGCCGCTTCACCTGCGATATGGACGAACTCGAGGCGATAGCAGGTGCCTAGTTTTTTGCAGCAGGCTGTCAGCGCCTGGCGGCTGCCGCCGTCAAGTTTCGGCCGGACGCTTGTCTGGCTGTCCGAACTCGGCACCGCCGGCTATCCGCCTGAAGTCGTGCGGCGCTTAAAAATTCTCAACATGATCGCCTATCTGATCGCAGTGTCGACGCTGGTCTATGCGGTCCAGCACTCGTTTCTCAATTACGAAAAATACGAGCCGGTCATTCTGATCAACTATGCGCTGGTGACGCTCGCCGTGATCGTGCCCCTGTCGCACCGCATCAACGAGATCGCGGGCGGCTTGATTATCGTGGGCGTACAATATCTGGCGCAGGTGGGGTTTGCCGCCTACCTCGGCCGCTCGACCGGCGTGCAATTGCACTTCTTTGTCGCCGCTGCCGCACCCTTCGTGGTGCTCGGCCTGAAGCGGATGTGGCTTATCCTGCCGATCATTCTCATCGGATTGGCTTTGCATTTGTTCTGCTGGTTCTGGTTCCCGCAATCGGTTGCGGTCATCGAGGCCGAAGCGGCAATGCTCGATTCCATCTACGTGCAGGCCACCATTACGACGTTCGCCCTCATCGGCGCATCGGTTTACTATGCTTTCAAACTCACCGAAAACGCCAAAGCGGAAACCGAAGCTCTGCTTCGCAACATTCTGCCTGGCAGCATCGTCGAGCGGCTTCAGGCGCGGCCTGCGGAAGCGATTGCCGACACCTTTCCTGATGCTACTATTTTGTTTGCGGACATCTCGGGCTTTGTTCCGCTGGCGCGCAGCCTCGGCGCTGTGCGCACGGTCGGCTTGCTCAATACATTGGTGACAGAGTTCGACGATCTGGCGCAACGCCATGGTGTGGAAAAAATCAAGACCATCGGCGATGCTTATATGGCAGCATCCGGACTGCCCGAGGCAACACCCGGGCATACGGTCCGGTTGGCCGCTATGGCAGTCGATATGCAGTCCGCCGTCGAGCGCCTGCGCCGGGATATGGCGCTCGATCTGAATATCCGCATCGGCATTGCATCAGGCCCGGTGATGGCCGGCATTATCGGCCGTCAGAAATTCACCTACGATGTGTGGGGCGATGCCGTAAACCTCGCCGCACGCTTAGAAGGGCTTTCACAGCGGGGCCGGATTCTCGTGTGTCCGCGAACGCGTGGCTTGCTCGAGGGTGCGTTCACTTTTGAGGATCACGGTAAAGTCGAAGTGAAAGGCATCGGCGAGGTGGCGACATGGTTCTTGGCCGCCCGCAAGACGGCGGTATAGCGAGGGAAGGTCAACGGGTGCGATCCGCGCTCAAGTGGGCGGTGATTTTCTCGAGGAGCTGGTCGCGCAATTCGCGATAGAGGTTTGCCGCTTCCTGGCGCGGCAGGGTTGCCGCGATGGCCGACACCTCGGGCGCTGGCCAATACTCGATGTGCGAGACAGTGCCGCGAAAGTGTTCCTGCGCATAGCGGTGTGCTTCGGGAGACAGCGTAATGACGAGATCGAACGCATTGTCGCTAAGGTCACGGAAGCAGCGGGGTTCGTGATCGCAGATGTCGATGCCGATTTCATCCATGACGGCCGCGGCGTAGGGGTCGGGCAAACCGGCGAGCACGCCAGCCGACGCCACGCGAACAAGAGGCCCGGCTTCCCGCATGTAAAGTGCCGCTGCCATCGGGCTGCGCACCGCATTCAAGGTGCAGGCAAACAGGACCGAAGAGGGCGAGGACACCGGATCAGCCCTTCCAATGCAGGGCTGCAACAAGCGTAAACAGCCGCCGCGCCGTATCGAAATCGACATCGATCTTGCCCGCAAGCCTTTCCATCAGCACGGTGCTGCCTTCATCGTGGAGGCCGCGGCGGCCCATGTCGATGGCTTCGATGCGAGACGGCGTTGCCGTGCGGATCGCCTGATAGTAGCTGTCGAGAATGAGAAAATAGTCTTTCAGAATGCGCCGGAACGGCGAGAGCGACAGCATGTGCGTGACGACAGGTTCTTGTGCTTCGTTGCTGATGGCGAGTGCCAGCTTTTCTTCAACGATTCCGATTTTCAGATGGTAAGGCCCCGCGCTCAAGTCGCCGCTGCGTTCGGTGAGGGCGAAGGTGTTGCCGTCCATGATGTCGTAGATCGCGACTTCGCGTTCGTGCTCGATCTGCTGAGGCGCGCGCGCGATGGTGGCGTCGTCGAGCGTGATCCCGATCAGACGGTCGCGGCTGAGCGGCGGCGGCGAGGTCTCGTCGGTCATGCGGTTTCTTCTTTGTCTGAGCCAAGCCGGATTTCGACGGAACGGCGATGACCTTCGAGGCCTTCGCTGCGGGCCAGTGTCATGGCGGCTGGCGCAAGACGGGCGAGCGCTGCGGCATCGAGCTTCAAGAGCGACGTGCGCTTCATAAAGTCTAAGACGCCGAGGCCCGAGGAAAACCGCGCACTGCGGGCGGTCGGCAGCACGTGGTTGGAACCGGCCACATAGTCGCCTATGACTTCCGGCGTGTGGCGGCCGATGAAGATGGCACCTGCGTTGCGGATCTTGCCGGCCATCTCTTCGGCATCGGGCGTTGCAATTTCCAAATGCTCAGCGGCGATGCGGTCCGCCAAGGCTGGTGCTTCGGCAAACGAGCGCAAGATAATGGTGGTGCCAAATTCACTCCAGCTGGCGCCTGCGATGTTGGCGCGGGCAAGTGAGCGAAGCTGACGCTGCACGGCGGCTTCGACGGCTTGCGCAAAGCTGGCATCGTCGGTCATCAGGATCGATTGCGCAGCGGTATCGTGCTCGGCTTGCGCCAACAAATCCGAGGCGATCCATTCGGGATCGTTGCTGGCGTCGGCAATGACCAGCACTTCCGATGGCCCGGCGATGGAATCGATCCCAACTGTGCCGAACACCTGGCGCTTGGCCGCCGCGACATAGGCATTCCCGGGGCCGACGATTTTGACGACCGGCGCAATTGTTTCAGTGCCATAGGCGAGGGCTGCCACGGCTTGGGCGCCGCCGATGCGATAGATTTCTTCAACGCCCGCAAGGTGGGCGGCGGCGAGCACTAGCGGATTGAGTTCGCCGCGCGGGCACGGCACCACCATAACAATGCGCGACACGCCCGCGACCTTCGCTGGAACCGCATTCATCAGAACGGAGCTCGGATACGAGGCAAGCCCGCCCGGCACATAAAGGCCGGCTGATTCAACCGCTGTCCAACGGTCTCCCAGTTCGACGCCCGCCGCATCCGTATAGCGGTCGTCTTTGGGCAGTTGGCGCTGGTGATGGGAGGTGATGCGATCGCGCGCGAAGGCCAATGCATCGAGCGTTTCCTGAGAGCAAGCGGCGACTGCTTCTTCCACTTCGGCGGCTGTCACGCGAAGGCCAGTTTTGTGCAGGTCGACGTGATCGAATTTCTGCGTCAACTCGATGACCGCCGCGTCACCCTTGGCGCGGACATCGGCGATGATGCCGCGCACGGCATCGTCTACAGCTGTTGAAACTTCGCGCTTTTCGCTGAGAAGGGATTTGAACGCCGCCTCGAAATTGGCGTCAGTGGTGGAGAGTGTTTTAGGCATCGGATCTTTCTGCGCTCAATCGGTCTCGCCGTGCACGGGCTTGCTTGCCGTGGCCCAGGCCGCTCCAAGGTCTTTTAATTCGGCCTCGATGCATTCGACATGCAGGCGAATAGCGCCACCACCCGAAAAGTGCAATGTGACGTCGCCTGCCGGGTCGTCCGTCATTTCGAATTGCACCGCCAGCAGCGACAAGACCGTGTCTTTTGAAGTCAGATCGATCTTGGAGACTTGGGCGGAGATCACACGATCGAACCGCAGGCCAGCACGGCGGCGCGAGAGACTTTTTTGCGCGGCACTGCCAGCCGCTTCCCAGTCGAACCGGTTGACGACAGCGGCAAAGCGGCGTTGCGGCTTCTGGAAGGTCATATCGGCAACGCGCATCACCGCGTCTTGCAGGTGCGCGGAGATGACCGTCAAGTCGTCAGCATCCAGGGCGGCGAGTTTCAGGTCCGGCATCACATCTCGTTTCTCGGGGTTAACTGAGGCCCATGGGGCTTACTCCCACATAACGATGAGGGGGGCCGCTTGCAACGGCCCCCCTCGTTAATGCAATGATTTGAACGCTTGCCGCTTCATATCCGGCAGGGCTCAGGGCAGGGTTTTACTCTGCCCGATCCCGTGCGCGGTTGGGGCCACGGCTATCGGGCCGGCCACGGCCGCTAAACGAGCTCTTGCCGCCTGCGGGGCGGGCAGCGCTGGCTGCCGGACGATCAGAACTGCCATTGCGGCGGTCTGCCATAAAGCCAACTTTGCGCAGCGAGCCATCGCCACCGTTGGGCTTGCGATCGCCAAAGGCACGGGCCCCTTGCTCGCGGCCCGTGTGCTCACGGCCGGCGTGTTCGCGGCCCGTGTGCTCGCGCGATTCATGCGTGCGGGCAGGGTGCGGGCGGCGGCCTTCGCTCGAGCGTGGGGCGTCGGTTGAGCGCGCAGCATCGCCGCGAGGGGCGTCGAAGCTACGGCCTTCGCCGCGAGAAGCACCCGCTGGCTTCCAATCGCGATGCGAACGCTCGGGGCGGCCTGCATCGGAACGGGGAGCACGGTCGCCATTTGGGCTGCGGCTTTCGCTGGAACGCGGCTTGGCATCGCGGAACGGCCGGTCACCGCCGCGCGTGTCACGGCCACCTTCGCGGCCTGCAAACGGACGTGCGTCGCGGCTGCCGCCTTCACGGGGGCCACGGTTGGCGTCGCGCGGGGCGCTGTTGCGGTCTCGCGGGGCGTTATCGCGGTCACGCGGAGCGCTGAAACGGTCACGCGGGCCACGGCCACCCTCGCGCGCTGCACCGTTGGGTGCTTCGCGATTGTATTGGCGGTCGTGCGCCTCAGTGCCGGGACGGCGCGGGGCGGCTCCGAAGTCGTCGAACTTTGGCGTCACGTTCCGTGCCATCGGATCGAACGCGTTGACGGCGGGAGCCGGAGCCTGCTGGCGGCCTGCGAAAGGCGTGCGCTCGCTGTCGCGGTCACTGTTTCGGTCGCGACCGCCACGATGGCCGCTGCGTTCAAAGCCCTTGGCGCCTGCAGGTCGAACCGGACGGCCATTGCGGCGATCCCCACCGCGTTCGGCGCGGCTGTCACGCTCGGGCGCAGCGTTGCGGTCTTCGGCGGGAACGATCAGGCTGGCGTCGCCCCGGCGATCCAAAGTCGGGATCGTCTGGCGCGTCAGCTTTTCGATGTCGCGCAGGTAGTCGCGTTCTTCACCATCGACCAGCGAAATGGCAATGCCTTCTGCTCCAGCGCGCGCGGTGCGGCCGATGCGGTGGACATAGCTTTCCGGAATGTTGGGCAATTCGAAGTTGATGACGTGCGAGACGCTGTCGATGTCGATGCCGCGCGCAGCGATATCGGTTGCGATGAGCGCGCGGATTTTCGACGCCTTGAAGGCTGCAAGCGCTTGTTCGCGCTGGCCCTGGCTCTTGTTGCCGTGGATGGCGGCGCACTTGATGCCAACCGATTCAAGATGGCGGGCGACGCGGTCGGCGCCGCGCTTGGTGCGCGTGAACACGAGCGTACGCGACATGGCTTCATCGGCGAACAGTTCGGCAAGCAGCGCCCGCTTCTTGGGCTGTTCGATGTAGATGATCTTCTGCTCGACGCGGTCGGCGGTCTTGGCGACGGGTGTTACCGAAACCTTGACGGGATCGCGCAGCAATTCGGCAGCCAGTGCGCCGATTTCATGTGGCATCGTTGCCGAGAAGAACAGCGTCTGGCGGCGCTGCGGAATCTTGGCGATGATCTGGCGCAGCGGACGGATAAAGCCGAGATCCATCATCTGGTCGGCTTCATCAACCACCAGCACTTCGGTGCCATCGAGCGTCAGCGCCCGGGTCGACATATGATCGAGCAGGCGGCCAGGCGTGGCGACGATGACGTCAACACCGCCAGCAAGTGCGTTGATCTGCGGCTTCATGCCAACGCCACCGAAGATGGTGACGATCTTGAGGCCGAGGTGGCGGCCGTAGGTCTTGAAGCTTTCAGCGATTTGTGTGGCCAGTTCGCGCGTCGGCGAGAGCACAAGTACGCGGGTGCCCTTGCGCATTGGCGGCTGCGGATTGGCAGCGAGGCGATGCAGGATCGGCAGAGCGAATGCCGCCGTCTTGCCGGTGCCAGTCTGGGCGATGCCCAGCAGATCCTTGCCCGACATGACGACAGGGATGCCCTGCGCCTGAATGGGGGTTGGGATGGTGTAGCCTTCGGTTTCCAGCGCCTTGAGGAGGTCTGGGTTGAGGCCGAGTTCTGTAAAGGTCGTCAATTGAGTATCTTTCTTGTGTCGAAGCCGGCACGGACGCGCGACGCCAGCCTCTCGAAAACGAGAGTGGTCACGCGCAGTTGCGCGGCGGGGAATGGCGCGAATGAAAAGACAGAGCTTGGCCGTTGGCCGGTCCAAGCGCGCTTCAAGCGTGCCGTGGAGACGGACCCCGCGTGCCTGGGCTGTCGATGTTTTGGACGTTTCAGAGGCGTTTGCAGGAGGACGGCTGAGGAGCCAACTGGGGCTAAAACTCAGACAGTCCCTTCACGCGATGCAAATCGCCGATGGCCTGCTTCAGGTCGAAGCAGTTGCAGCCTTATGGCATGCTGCAGTGCAAAACGCAAGGGGGATTTGGTGGCCGCTCCATGTCCCCTGCATTTACTCTGCAGCGAAACCGTGGGCCGCCCGGCGGGCCTGGTTTTCTTGTCGCTCCTGAATGGTTCGGCATTCTAAGTCTGTTGCAAAGTGGTGACATGGGGCGCTGATACCAACAGCGCTTGGATATTATAACTTCCGCATTCTCGTCCGCGTGCCTACGGTTAGATCTGGGAGGCGGTTATGTCCAGGCGGGCAAGCAGTATTGGTGTCAGACTTTTTCTGTTGATTGCACTTTGCGTGCAGTTGGCGTCGTCGTTTGGCCACCTACATTTCGATGCTGACCATCATGTTGCGTCCGTTGCTGCCCAATGCGCTAGTGCGGACCGCGATCATTGCCCGCTTCCCGCGCATCACGAAGAAGAGCCTGAGTGCCCCATCTGCCTTGCAATGAGCTTCGTTGCTTCTGCAGTGGTTCCCGGCCCACCTGAAATCGCACATCCCATTTTGTGTGATGAGACCGCTGAGCGGCTTCGCCGGGATCAGATCGCAGTTTCAGACACTGCACGGAACTTTCAAGCCCGCGCACCCCCGGCCGTGTGATTTTTCTAGCCGCGCTTGACCCAAACGAGAGGGAAGCCCCGCCTGCCTCGCGTCCTATCGAGACGCTGGCAGTGTTGGCTTCAAGCGCCACTCCGCATCACAGCCGCAACACAGCTGCACCACACCTGGGGGGACACGCATGTCCGCACGCACAGTTTTCATCACAACATCCATTGTAGCATCGCTCAGCGCTGGCACCCTTCAACAGGCGCTTGGTCAAACGGCACAACCTGCGGCAGATGCCGCAACGCTGCCTGAAATCGTGATTACGGCTCCGAGCCCCATCGTCAAGCCGGTCGCGGCTCAACCCAAAAAGAAATCAAAGCCGAAGGCAGTCGCAGCCAAGCCGAAGACTGCGCCGGCAGCGCAGACTGCCACTCCCGAGCCCGCAGAACCGCAAGAACAACCGGAAAATGTGCAGGCCGAGGCTGTGGAACTTCCGCGCGCGGCTGGCTTGTCTATCATTGGCGGCGACGCATTTGTGCCCGTCACCCTCACCACGGCACGCGAAATCGAAGCCAAGCAAGGGCAGACGATCACAGATACTCTGGCAACAAAGCCGGGCATCAACGCTTCGACCTTTGCGCCTGGCGCAAGCCGTCCTATCGTCCGCGGCCTCGACAACTATCGCGTCCGCGTGCAGGAAAACGGCATTGGCACACACGACGTCTCGGCGTTGTCAGAAGATCACGCTGTTCCCGTTGATCCAAATTCAGCAGATCGCGTCGAAGTGGTGCGTGGCCCGGCAACGCTTCGCTATGGCAGCCAAGCAATCGGTGGCGTCGTTGCAATCGAGAACGAACGCATTCCCAGCTTCATTCCGCCTGGCGGCTTCAGCGGCGCAATTCGCGGGGGTTTGACGTCGGTTGACGAAGGAAGCGATGGCGCATTCAAGGCCACCGCTGGCTCCAACGGCGTTGCAATTCATGCAGACGGGTTCAAGCGTCAGTCCGACGACTACGACAGCCCGCAAGGCACCGTGGCGAATTCGTTCGTTGACAGCGAGGGCGGGGCCCTGGGCGCATCATTCATTGGCCGCGATGGCTTTATTGGCGTTGCGGTAGCGCGTGTCGAGAGCCTTTACGGCATCCCGGGTGAAGAGGCACGCATCGATCTCGAGCAAGACAAAGTATTGTCAAAGGGCGAATGGCGTATGCGATCGAGCGGTATCGAAGCCGTCCGGTTTTGGTTCGGTGCTTCTGACTATGTTCACGAGGAAGTCGTTGGCAGTGAGACCGGCTCCCGCTTCACAAACCGTGAGCAGGAAGCGCGTGTCGAAGTTCAGCAGCAGGCCGTATCGACGTCAGCGGGCGAACTGAACGGTGCGGCAGGCGTCCAATGGGGGCACCGGAACATTCGAGCGCAAAGTTTTGAGGGAACATCACTGCTTGAGCCCGCAGAAACTCAGTCTATCGCAGGGTTCGTGTTCCAGGAGTTGAGCCTGACCCAGCAACTCAAGTTGCAGGCAGCAGGGCGAATTGAACACACGGCTGTCGACGGCGTGGGGCTGATTGATTTCTCCGATCCGTTGAATCTCGTTTCAGTGGCGGGCGAGAAATCATTCACGCCGTTCGGTCTGAGTACGGGGCTGCTGTATGAATTTTCAGGTGGCGTCGTTGGGCGTCTTACGGGCCAGTATGTCGAGCGCGCGCCGGACGCAGCTGAACTTTTTTCGCAGGGCCTTCACGAAGCCACTGAGACATTTGAAATCGGCAATCCGAACTTGACCAAAGAGAAAGCGTCAACAATCGAGATTGGCTTCAAGAAAGCCCGCGGAGAATTCCGCTTCGATGCGTCGGCCTACTATAAACGCTACAATGACTTTATCTCGAAAGGCCTGACCGGCGTGCGCTGCGGCGATACCATCGACACGTGCGGTGTTGAAGATGAACTCGATCAATTGCTGTTCACGCAGCAAGATGCACGGTTCTTTGGAGCCGAAGTCGTTGCTCAGTACGACATCGCCCAAATCTGGAATGGTGTCTGGGGCATCGAAGGGCAATATGACTTTGTAAACGCTGAATTCGATCGCGGTGAGAATGTACCCCGCATTCCGCCGCACCGGCTGGGAGGCGGTCTCTACTATCAAGACCGTCACTGGTTTATGCGTGCCGGCGTGCTGCATGCATTCGAGCAAGATCGCATCGCACTGAATGAGACACCGACGAACGGCTACACATTGGTATCGGCTGAAATTTCGTACACGGCGCAACTGGAAGCATCTGGTGCAATCGTTCCAGAATTCACAGTTGGCCTGAAGGGCGAGAATCTCGCCGATGACGATGTTCGCAATCACTCATCGTTTAAAAAGGACGAGGTGCTGCAGCCGGGTGCAAGTGTGCGGCTGTTCGGGAATATCAAGCTGAACTAGGCCGGAAGCGGGTGTGTGTTCCAGGCACCCCCGCTCCCGTCCCGCCTCCGTGCCCTACTTACGGCCGCCAGGGCTTAGCGGGTTCGTCTTCGGCGTGCTCCTTGGCGTCGGCACGCGCGATCTCGCGGCCGAGCGCATACAGCGCCTCCTTCATGCCGAACCCGGACACCGCTGAAATCTGCAGCGGCTTTTTCTTGGCGGCTTTTTTGAGCGCGTCCGATTTCCCGGCAATCGTCGCCTCATCAAGCGCGTCGCACTTGGTCAACGCCACGAGTTCCTTCTTGGTGGTCAGGTCGCCGCCATAGGCGCGCAATTCACGGCGCACGGTTTTGTAGGCTTCCGCCACGTCCGCTTCTGTGGCGTCTACGAGATGCAACAGCACGCGGCAGCGCTCGACGTGGCCGAGGAAGCGGTCGCCAAGGCCCGTGCCCTCGTGCGCGCCCTCGATGAGGCCGGGCAGATCGGCGAGCACGAAGTCCACGTCGCCCGCGCGCACCACGCCGAGGTTGGGATGCAGCGTCGTGAAGGGATAATTCGCAATCTTCGGCTTCGCGCCTGAGACGGCCGCCAGGAATGTCGACTTGCCAGCATTCGGCAGGCCGACAAGGCCAGCGTCCGCAATCAATTTGAGGCGCAGCCAGATCGTCTGCTCTTCGCAGATCTGGCCCGGGTTGGCGTGCCCCGGCGCTTGATTGGTGGCGCTTTTGAAGTGCGCGTTGCCAAAGCCGCCATTGCCGCCCTTGGCGATCAGCACGCGGAAGCCCGGCGCCGTCAGATCGGCGATCACGGTCTCTTCGTCGTCGGCGAGAATTTGCGTGCCCGGCGGAACTTTGATGATGACGTCATCGCCGTTCGGGCCGGCGCGGTTTTGGCCCATGCCATTGCCGCCGGGCTGAGCGCGGAAGTGCTGCTGATAGCGGTAGTCGATCAGCGTGTTGAGGTTATCGACGCACACAGCCCACACATCGCCGCCCTTGCCGCCATCGCCGCCATCGGGCCCGCCGAATTCGATGAACTTCTCGCGCCGGAAGCCAACGCAGCCGTTGCCGCCGTCTCCCGCCTTCACATAGATCTTCGCAATATCCAGAAATCTCATAACGCTGGCCTCCAAAACCTGGCCATCAACGGACGGCGTAATTCATAACGCACGGTGGCGATTTCCACTTGGCGCGCTTCGCAATAGGCCTTGCACGGGCCGGTCGGCTTGAAGCCCAGCTTTTCAATGACGCGCTGCGAGCCGGGGTTGTCGACGAAGTGGCAGCAGACAAGGCGTTGCTTGCCAGCCGTCGTGAAGCAGTAGCTTACAAGCTTAGCAGCGGCTTCGGTGGCAAAACCACGGCCCCACCAGGGCTTGCCAATCCAGTAGCCGATTTCAGTGACGCCGTCGTCGTCCGGGAAGTAGCCTACGGCGCCGACCAGGCCGCCCTCAAATTCGATGCCGCGAACGAACTCGCCGTCTTCCAGCCCGCTGATCCATTGGTGCGAGAGCGACTCGTCATAGGGGTAGGGAATGCGCGCCGTCATGCTGGCAACAGCCCAATCGCCTGCGAGTTCCGCAATGCGCGGGGCATCACGGTCTTCGAGCGGGCGGAGGATGAGACGCTTGGTTTTCATGTCCCGGATCAAGTTTACGCAAACGATGTGTCTTGTCTATCAAACGGCAAAAGGGGAGATGGTTCGCCATCTCCCCTCGTTTTGTCTGTGCCCGTGCTGCACCCCTTTACGAGAGCGGCGGCCGGGCAAAAAGTAAGACTGTGACCTTACTCGGCGGCTTCCAGCTTTGCAGCGGTGGGAACAACCGAGATGAAGACGCGGCCATTGCGCTTGGTGGCAAAGCTCACATGGCCTTCGCGCACGGCGAAGATGGTGTGATCGGTGCCCATGCCAACGCCCGTGCCGGGGTGCCATTGCGTGCCGCGCTGGCGGCAGAGAATGTTGCCGGGGATGACGTGCTCGCCGCCGTACTTCTTAATACCAAGGCGCTTTGATTCTGAATCGCGGCCGTTGCGAGTCGAGCCGCCTGCTTTCTTTTGTGCCATGACGTAAGTGTCCTTTTCGGTCTCGAAGGCCAGCAGCGCCGTTACGGCAGCTGCGGCGAAGGGAAGTCTCTAACGGCTGTTACTTTGCGGCGCGGCTGCGGTCGGACTTGGCGCGCGGCGGCTTGCCAGCGAGCAATTCCTGGGCTTGCGCGACCCACTCTTCGCGTGTCACGCGCGGGCCGATTTCGCCGGTTTCTTCGAGCTTTTCGACATCGGCCGGGGTCATGGCGGCCAGCTGCCAGAAGTGGAAGATGCCAGCCTTGTTGAGTTCTTTTTCCATCTTCGCACCAACGCCGCCGATCAGCGACAGGTCGTCTTGACGGCCGCCTTCAGCCGACTTCAGAACCGTGAAGGCGCGGCCCTGGCCCGAGACGACCGAAGCCGTGCCGACCGTGGTCATCAGCTTGACGCCGACGCCCGAGGGCTTTTCCGAAGCCGTCTGGCCAGCGGCCAGCACTTCCATGATGCGCACTTTAATCAGGTCTTGGCGGTGGCCCTTCTTGCGGCGCGAATTCTTGCGGCGGCGCTTTTTGAAGGCGATCAGCTTGGGGCCGCGATTGAGTTCCAGAACTTCAGCGGTGACCTTGGCGCCGGCCACAACGGGCGTGCCAATGGTGGGGGCCGTATCAGCGGCGCCGAGCATGAGAACATGGTCGAAGGAGATGGCGTCGCCCGGCTGGGCGTTCAGGCGTTCGATCGAAAGAATATCGTCCTTGGAGACACGATATTGCTTTCCGCCTGTCTTGATGACAGCGTACATGGATGGCCTCTTTCCGCGCGTTTTTTGCGCTTTGGGTCTCGATCGCGCCCTGTGGCGCCGCAAAAATATTGCGGACTTTCAAGGGGTTAGCATGACAGCCAACCAGAGCCTCGGGCAGCGCTATTAGCGCGGAAGCCTGGTGGCCGCCGCGTGTGGGGTGTGTATCGTTGAAAAAGCGGCGGGTGTCAATGGAGACGGGTGGGGAGTGGCACTGACGTTGAAGTGTTCACAAGCCTATTGGTTGGGGCGCAGCCGTGGCGGAGTTGCGTATCGTGTATATGCAATTATTGGACATCTTGTGTTCGTCCCCTGAAAAGCCCGTCTATTGGATATGGAGCGGGGCGATCCCGCGGATGGGTAGTGGGGAAAAGCGAAACCGGCCCGCTCCACAGCAGCGTCTCTAGGGTCCCTGCGCCGCCACTTAACGAAGTGGGCTGCTCCACAGACAGGCGTCTCACCCTGTCCGGACGGCGGTTGCCCCAGGGCCTGCATGCGTCGTGCAAGCCCTCTTGCTGCCCTCTCTCCGTTCCGCCGCAACGCCTTGCGGACGAACGCCGTGTGAGAGAGGTGGGGGCAGTATGAGCGCGCGCGTGCGGCGCGGGGATAAACATTTTTTGGGGCGGTGGGGTCAGACCCCGCTTTGCGATTTGGGACTCGATCGCGTCCTGTATGGGATGGCGTTGAGTTTCTGGAGTTGACCCACTGCTGACGAAGTGCGCGGGCTCAACAGTCGTGTTGCAAAATTGCAGAGCACGTAAGGAGGCGCACGGCTGCGCAAGGCTGGTGGTCCTCGCGCGCTGGATCGCGGGGGCGGGGTTGCCAAAACTGGGATGTCGCCCAGGATAAATCAATCAAGTGCGATAAGAAGGCCGATGGCAGCTTCCGCTGCACCGCGTCCGCCAAGCCCTGTCTGCCTGATGGCGCGGTGCCGGAGGACGTTCCCAAGATCGAGATGTGAGACGATTGCGGAGCGTCCGATGCGGTCGAGCTGAGGCCGTCGCACGTCGCTATGCTGACGACGCGAAAGGCGATCCAATCGTGCTGTTAGGGCCCATTTCAATTGCATTTATGATGCTTGTGGCGACAGGGCGCGCGGCTTTTGCCGATGATCTTCCTGTGCGCAAGTCCGGCCATTGGCAGATCACAACCATCGCCGCTGCTCTTGGCATGACGACGATCGACGCGTGCATCGATACCAACGACAGCATTGCTGCCGTGGGAGAGGGGCGAAGCTGCTCGCGGCCCGAGGGCAAGCGCACGGACGATCAAGTCATCGTGAATATCACCTGCACTTCCGCTCTCGGTGAGGAGCGCATCAGCACGCTATTTACCGGTGATTTTCTGACATGGTATCGCGGCATTGTGAAAATGACGTTCGACCCGCCATCCAACGGCATGGCGAATATGGGCGTAACCATTGACGCCAAGTACATCGGACCCGACTGCACAAACGGCGCGCCATGATTGTGAGATCGATGGCGGTGCGGCCAGAATCGTGACGCATCCCGGCATCGCTCGATCGCGCAGGGAGAACTTCCCCATCTAATCTGCCGTGACTTGGCAAGCGGTTGCACGGCATGACGTGGGCGCGGTGATGAGCCGGACCATGGTTGAAGCTGGAGTGATCACGTGAACAAGTCTTGGGTTGCGTTTTTTGGAGCGTTTGGCCTTTCATTCATCTTCTCCGGGCACGCGAATGCTGACTGCAAGGCGGAGGTGGATGGCGCCTTCGAAAAATTGCGAGCGGGTAAAGCGTTCAGCCTGACCACCAAGATCACGAACGATAAACAGGGCGCCCTTTCGATGAGCGTCGACTACGTGTTGCCCGATCGCATGCATCAGCGCGTCACGCTGGGCGATTCACCGACATCCATGGAGACCATCGTCGTTGGCACCAAGGTTTGGTCCAACCAGGGCCAGGGCTGGGCTGAAGTTCCCGCAAACTTCGCCGAGGCCATAGCCAAACAGATGCAGGACACGGTGGCTGCCCCATCCAAAAGCAAGGTCGACTACGAGTGCCTGGGAGATCAGGACTTCGAAGGAAAGACTTACGCCGCCTATCGCGCCGCGCTCCCGACCGTGACGGACGAGCCCATTGCCGGAAGCGCTGCGGTCAAGGAAAAGCCCGGCAAGCCCAACCAGCAGACACTTTACGTCGACAAGCAGACCGGACTGCCGGCGCGCAACATCGTTACGGCAGCCGATGCATCGGACAAGCGCCTTTTCGATGGTGTCTTCACGACGCCGCAAGGACTGGACATCAAAGAGCCCTCGACAGCGAAATAATCTGCGAGCCGGTCAAGCACCCGGACGTGAAAATTGGAATTGCTAGGCGCTGATACGGCGCTCGCATTTGCATCGCCGCTCCCAGTGGCACGGCCGCAAGAAATATAGCTCGCATCACGGTGCGCGTGGCCGCCCCGTCGGTCCGGGTAGATGTTTCAAGGCAATGCGCATCATTTCCGGCAAGCTGCGCGCGCCTAGCTTATTCTTGATCAGTGAACTCGTGTTGGCGATTGTTTTGTAGCTGACGCTCAATTCCTGCGCGATGACGCCATAGGGCTTGCCCTCGGCGATGAGCTGAAGCGTCTGCAATTCGCGTAGCGTCAGGGACTTGAACGGGCTGGCCGTCGACCGTGCTTCGCTGAAGGCGACATCAGATGCCACTTCCTGGCTCAGGTACGCCTTGCCCTGGCGGACGCGCGCGAACGCATTGAGAAACTCCTCCGACGGCGCATCCTTGAGCACGTAGCCGGTTACGCCCAGTTCCAGCGCCCGGCGTACGATCATTGGATCGCGGTGCATGCTCAAAACCAGGATGGGGGTCTTCTTGTCGTGCATGCGCAGACGGCGCACGAACGACAGTCCGCCGAGCATAGCCGACTTGATTGAAAGATCGACGATGATGAGCGCCGGCTTGGCTGCGCGATACTTGCGGTAGCCGTCCGAAAGGCTGGCGGCTTGGACGACGCGCGCCAGCTTGGCATCCTCCAGGATGCGCGAGCAGCCCTGCAGGACGAACGGATGGTCGTCGATTATCAGGACCGTGATCGGGGCCGGTCCCTGCGCCTGTGTGGGTGTCTGTTGCATGTTCATGCTGCGTCTCGCGTTGAAGCTGATACGGGAATTTCGATCGCAAGCACGGTGCCCCCGGCCTGTCGCAGCCCGATCGCCAGACTGCCGCCAAGGAGGTGAACGCGCTCCCGCATGGCCGAAATGCCGAAGCCGAATGGCGTGCCCGGCATAAAGCCATGGCCATTGTCCTCGATGCCGACGCAGATTTTGCCGCCGCCGGGCTCCCGGCCGTCCGGCCCGGCGCAGGCGATGTGGATGTCGATCCGCGTGGCGCCGCTGTGGCGCAGCGCGTTGGTGATGCCTTCCTGAATACTGCGGTATATCGTGAGATCGATAGCCTCGCCGAGGCTTTTTGGAAGCCACTCCATGGCGCGGCCAAAATGGACATCGGGATTGGCGCGCGCCAAGCTGGTGATCAGATCGGACAGCAGTTCTTCCAGCGAAACGCGGCCGAGCGCGACCGGCCGCAGACGGGCCAGCAAGCCGCGGTTCATGGTCCGCAGCTTGTCGCTGATGGCGACGATCTCGGCCGTGGCGTCGATGATCGATCGTGCCTGCGGTGCGGGCAGCGCCTCGGCTTGGCGGCGTATCGAACTCGTGGCCGCCATGATGCCGAACAGACATGGGCCAACCTCATCGTGAAGGTCGGCAGCGATCTGGCGGCGCTCGTCTTCCTGCACGGCGATCAACTGACGATAGAGCTTTGAGTTGTCGGCCTTGGCCTTTTGCAGCGCGCTGGCCAGCGTATTGATGTTGGCCGAAATCGGCACCAACTCCTGGATGCGGATCTGCGGCACACGGAAGTCGTAGTGACCATCTTCCAATTCGCGGATGCCGTTGGCGAACGCGGTCAGCGGTCCGAGAATGTATCCGAGAACGAAGTAGAGCCCGACGCACGTCAACAGCGACCCGACCACCCACCACAGGGCTACCTTACGCAAGAGAACCCAGGCCTCGGAAATCTCGTCGTCTGGCTTGGCCGCGAGGGAAACGTTGGCGACCAGCGCGCCGCGCACGGTGAGATCGACATTGCGCACGTCGGTCCTGGATTGCACCATGGCGATGAACCACTCGGGCGCCGCGTCGCCTCTCTCGCCGCTGCCAGCCGCGTCGATGTCATCGACGTCAGATACCAGTGGTACGCTCTCGCCGGTGCGCTGCTTGGTGATCGTCGCCGTGATGTGCCGGGCGCGCGAAAACTCGCGCTTGAGTGTCGCAGCCACGCCGTCGATTTCGTGCTCCGAGGCGAGCTTGGAGAATTGTGCGGTGATATACTGCTGCCAAAGACCAAGATGAAAATCCGTTTCGACGTTGGCGCGCCGCCGCGCATCGATGATCCCGACGGAGCTGGCAACGAGTCCCGTCATGGCAAACGTCACAATCACCGCCGTCAGGATCTGCCAGCGGATCGGAATGCCATGCCACCACGCCGACAGGCGCGATTGCGCGGGTTCGGTCCCGGTGTCGTCTGTTGCCGGACTTTGGCTGCTGAACCCCGTCATTTCTCTGGGCGCTTTCCGTACAGTCGCTTCAGTTCGGCCAATGCGGCCACACGGTCGAGCCCGCCGCCGCGCAAATTGACGTAGTGCTGACCGATGGCGCCGAAGCCTTCGGTCTGACCGACTTCGCCAGGCACCTGCGACAGGTCTTCGAGAATGCCGATGGCGTCATCGGGCTGTCCCTGCGCCTGCAGCATGCCCTCGATCTGCACCGTGCGATTGGCGATCATGCGCTGGCTTTCGCGATAGAGACGATGGGCCTCGTCGAGCAGTGAACCAACGCGCCTGACGATCGGATCGCTGCCCGTGCGCAGTGTTTCTTCCTTGTGGCTCGCGAGCCATTGCTCGGGAGATAAACCCGACTCGACCTCAAGCCATGTGGTCTTGTGAGAGGCTTGGCTGTCGGCTTCGACGGCCTGCGGCTCGCTAACTGCGGCGTGATCTTCACCGCAAGCTGTGAGCAATGCGGCAGCAGTCGTGACGACGGCGGCCCCGCAGGCTGTAAGCGCACCAGCTCGCAACGGCCGGAGCAAAGGGATCAATCGAAATTGCATCGTCGCCTGTAACGTGAAGTGAAGTCCGCCCCGATGCGCGGTGGCGCGCGTCCCGGCTGGTCATCCGTCCGCATGCGAACGAAGCGTGAAAAACCGAGGCACTATCGTAATGTTACACCATTACTCCCTTGGCAATAGCTTATGTATCCCGCTGGTATTGCAAGATGTTCCCGCCGATCTCTAGGACTTGGACTAAAGACCAAGCTTTCCTTCGCGTTCTATTGTCTCACCTGCGATCGGGCTGTTCCTTCAAACCTCGTTGAGGCGCCGGAGGCTACGGGGCGATCGCCAAATCGGACAAGGGGAGTTCATGCCTCTCACTTGTCCGGCCACGGCGGCGTTGCGGAAGCCCGGCATTTTTCAGGCTTCTCGAGCGGCGAACGCCGTCAGGTCTTTGGGTGGAAACGCGAGGTAGATAAAAAAATGAAGAAGCAACTGTCTGCATGCCTGCTGGCGACCGCATCGATCGTCGCATTGTCAGCCGGCGCTTTTGCGAACGACAAGCTCAACGAGCTGTCGAAGAGCAACGAAAACTGGGTCATGCCGGGTAAAAACTACAGCTCGCAGAACTATGTGACCAGCAATCAGATCACCACCGAAAACGTCAAGCAGCTCCGCGCCGCTTGGTCGTTCTCGACCGGTCTTCTGCACGGTCATGAGGGCACGCCCCTCGTCGTTGGCGGCAAGATGTACGTTCATACGTCCTTCCCCAACAAGACGTTCGCTCTCGATCTCAAGGATCCGGGCCACATCCTCTGGCAGCACAGCCCCAAGCAGGATCCGGCTGCGCGCTCGGTCGCTTGCTGCGATCTCGTGAACCGCGGTCTGGCGTACTGGCCCGGGGACGGCAAGACGCCGTCGCTGATCATCAAGACTCAGCTCGACGGCCATCTGGTCGCTCTCAACGCAGAAACCGGCGAAGAGTTCTGGAAGGTCGAGAACGGCGACATCAAGGTCGGTCAGACCCTGACGCAGGCTCCCTACGTCATCAAGGATCTGGCGATCGTCGGCTCGTCGGGTGCCGAACTCGGTGTTCGCGGCCACACCACCGCCTACAATGTCAAGACCGGTGAGCAGGTCTGGCGCGTTTATGCAACCGGCCCGGACAACGAAGTCGCTCTCGCGGATGACTTCAACTCTGCCAACCCGCACTACGGCCAGAAGGGCCTCGGCACGGGCACCTGGGAAGGCGACGCCTGGAAGATCGGCGGCGGCACGAACTGGGGCTGGTACGCCTACGACCCGGATACGAACCTGTTCCACTACGGCTCGGGCAACCCGGCGCCGTGGAATGAAACGATGCGTCCGGGCGACAACAAGTGGACCATGACGATCTGGGGCCGCGACGCCGATACGGGCAAGGCCAAGTTCGGCTATCAGAAGACCCCGCACGACGAGTGGGACTACGCTGGCGTCAATGTCATGATGCTCTCCGAGCAGACCGACAAGGCCGGCAAGAAGCGCAAGCTTCTGACCCATCCGGACCGTAACGGCATTGTCTACACGCTCGATCGCGAAAAGGGTGACCTGATCTCGGCCAACAAGCTCGACGACACCGTGAACTGGGTGAAGCAGGTTGACCTCAAGACCGGTCTGCCGCTGCGCGATCCCGAGTTCGGCACGCGCATGGATCACAAGGCCAAGGAAATCTGCCCCTCGGCCATGGGGTATCATAACCAGGGCCACGACTCGTATGATCCGTCCAAGCAGCTCTTCTTCATGGGCATCAACCACATCTGTATGGACTGGGAGCCCTTCATGCTTCCCTACCGTGCTGGCCAGTTCTTCGTTGGCGCGACCTTGTGGATGTATCCCGGCCCGAAGGGCGATCGCGAGAACTATCTCGGTCTCGGTCAGATCAAGGCCTACAACGCGATCTCCGGCGAGTACAAGTGGGAGAAGATGGAGCGGTTCTCGGTTTGGGGCGGCACGCTCGCAACAGCTGGCAACTTGGTGTTTTACGGAACGCTCGACGGCTTCATCAAGGCCCGCAACTCGGATACCGGCGAACTGCTCTGGAAGTTCAAGCTTCCTTCAGGCGTGATCGGTCACCCGATGTCCTACGAGCATGACGGCAAGCAGTACGTCGCCATCATGTACGGCGTCGGCGGCTGGCCGGGCGTTGGCCTGGTGTTTGACTTGCAGGATCCGACCGCAGGCCTCGGTGCCGTCGGTGCCTTCAAGAACCTCCAGAACTACACGCAGATGGGTGGCGGCCTGATGGTGTTCTCGCTCGATGGCAAGAACCCCTACGACGATCTCTCGGTCGGCGAATACAAGGGCTGAGCCTTAAAGGCTAGCTAGCTACGACACCGCAGCGGTTCCGGCATCCTTCTCCTCGGACCCAGGAGCTGCTGCGGTGGACAACTTTCCAAGGAACAACCGCGCATTCCCGAGATGGCTACCGGCCGTACCGGCCGCGTCATGAGTGAAACTATTCGAGGTAAGTCCATGCAGATTGCTCACTCCGTGAAGCAAGGCCGCCGCCACCAGCGCGCTTCGGCGCTCGCCCTGACCGCCGCCTTCGCCGCGCTTGCGAGCCAGCTCGCCACAGCAGCACCTTCCACACCTGCTGCTGGCGCCGCCGACGATACCAAGCTGCGCGTGTGCGCGGCTTCAAACGAACTGCCCTTCTCCAGCCGCGACGGCAGCGGCTTTGAAAACAGGGTCGCCGTTGTCGTGGCCGAGGCCATGGGGCGCACAGCCCAGTTCGTCTGGCTCGAAAAGCCGTCGATCTATGTCGTGCGCGACCTGCTCGACAAGCGCCAGTGTGACGTCGTGATGGGCCTCGATACGGGCGACCCGCGCGTTCTGACGACACGGCCCTATTATCGCACGGGCTATGTGTTCGTGCAGAAATCCGACAGCTCGCTCAACCTCAAGGGCTGGGACAGCGCCGACGTCCCGAAGATCGGCAAGATCGGCTTCATCGGCGGCACGCCTGCCGAGACCATGGTGCGCAAGACCGGGCTTTATGAAGGCAACTTCAACTACATGAAGTCGCTGATGGGCTTCAAGGACAAGCGCAATCAGTACATCCGCGTCGCGCCGGAGAAAATGGTCGGCGAGGTCGCAGACGGGACGGCCGATGTCGCCGTGCATTTTGCCCCTGAAGTGGCGCGCTACGTCAAGAGCAACGGCAAGCTCAAGATGACGCTCATACCCGACGACAACACCCGTGAAGACGGCGAAAAGGTTCCGCACCATTTCGACCAATCGATCGGCGTGCGCCTCGACGATAAGCCGATGCTCGTGGCCGTCGACGCGGCGCTCGAAAAGGGCAAGTCAGCTATCGATAGGATTCTTCAGGATGAAGGAATTCCCTTGTTGCCTGTGTCGGCGAAGTCGGCCGGCCGCGGGGCAAGCATCGATGCGCTCATCAGTTCCGAGTTCGAATAACCCATCGATGCACGACAAGGCACTTGAACATGACGAACACGAAGTACGCTGCTCTGGCGGCTGCCGCAATCCTCGCGCTCGGCACAGCCGCAGCGCTGGCTCAGGGCATGACGTTCTACCATACGATCACAGGTGAGGATCTGAAGGTTCCCGAAAGCACAAACCCCGAGGGCCGCGATACCGAAGGGGTGAAGAAGTTTCTGCAATCCGGGATCAATCCCTACAATGAAGTGAAGGCGTGCCTGCACGAGGGCGAGCAGACGTATCTTGCTTCATGCTCGGGATGCCATGGGCACGTTGGTGAAGGCAAGGTTGGGCCGGGCCTCAATGACGCCTATTGGACCTATCCAAAAAACACGACTGACAAGGGCCTTTTGGAAACCATCTATGGTGGTGCCCAGGGCATGATGGGGCCTCACAACGATCTTCACTTGGATGACACGCTGAAGCTCATGGCGTGGATCCGTCATCTTTACACCGGCGATCCGAAAGATGCCGAATGGCTCGACGACGACCAGAAGTCGAAATTCAAACCCTACGTCGAGGTCAAAGGCGGTGACACAAAGACCGCTGCCAGCGCCGACGTCTGCAAACCATCCGGCGGTTAGTTGCGCTCTCGTCCATTTATGGACAGAGACGGCTGGTCGCGGAGAAGAAGGCGGAGAAACCGCCAAATTTTACTACCACATCGGAGGAAACGACAATGTCGAAGATCATCTCAATTGCTGCCACGGCTGGAGCCGCCCTCGTTCTCGCACTCAGCGCCGGCGCCGCCGGTGCTTACGACGGGACAAAGTGCAAAGCTGCCGGCGTTTGCTGGGAACCGAAGCCGGGTTTCCCGGAAAAGGTTGCTGGCTCGAAATACGATCCCAAGCACGATCCCAAGGAACTCAACAAGCAGGGCGAGTCGATGAAGGCTGCGGAAGAGCGCAACGCAAAGCGCGCCGCGCACTTCAAAAAGACCGGCCAGTGGGTCTATGACGTCAAGAAGATTGGCGGCTAAATCCGCCTCTTCGTGAGTCGAATCTCCTCGGTCTGCAGTGCCACGCTTGTATCGCGCTACTTCCTCTCCGGGGATACTCGGGGTGCGGCTGTCGCCGCACCCTCTTTTCTTGCTGTCGGCGAGCGGGAATGAACGTTCATAAAAAGAATGAGAGCCGGACGTGAGCGAAGCGCTTCAGTCGTTAGGGCATCGTGTAGATGACGCAGCGAGCAGCGTCTTGGACGACTGGCGCCGCCGGGCGCTTTTGTTTGAACAAGAAGTCGGGCGTGCTGTTGTTGGCCAGGACCGCGCCATCCGGCTATTGACGATCGCTATCTTTTCGCGTGGACATGTCTTGCTTGAGGGCGACGTTGGCGTCGGCAAGACGACACTTCTGCGCGCGACGGCACGGGCGATGGGCGGGGTGTTCGAGCGTATCGAAGGCACCATCGACCTGATGCCGTCCGATCTTATTTATCATACTTACCTTGCCGAGGATGGCCGTCCGCGCGTCGAGCCGGGGCCTGTTCTGAAATCAGGCGAAGACCTCGCCATCTTCTTCTTCAACGAGATTAACCGGGCCCGGCCGCAGGTGCATTCACTGCTGCTGCGGTTGATGGCCGAGCGAAGCCTGACCGCTTTCAACCGCGAATACTACTTTCCGGATCTGATTGTGATGGCAGATCGCAACAGGGTCGAACGGGAGGAGACATTCGAGTTGCCGGCGGCAGCGCGGGACCGGTTCTTGATGGAAGTTGGGATTGCGGCTCCCGCCGACAATGATGTTCGGAGAGCTCTAGCGTTTGATCCGCGTTTCCACGATGTCGATCAGTTGATTGAGAGCGTGCGCGAGGGCGTTCTAGATCATCGGCGGATTGCACAGGTGGCGCGGCAGATTCAAGCCGACGTTCATGCCAGTCCGGCGCTGGAAACCTACGTTCTCAATCTCTGGCGCGCATTCCGCTATCCCCAGGAGGCGGGAATCCGGATGGAAGGCGTGGAAATGGAGCGGTTGGTGTATGCGGGAGCCAGTCCGCGAGGGATCAGCGCGCTGGTGCGAGCGGCGCGGGTCGCGGCATGGATGCAGGGGCGATCGATGGTCGTTCCAGAGGATGTCCGGTCGGTATTTGCCGAAACGATGTCGCATCGCCTCTTTCTTAACACGCTCTACGAACTGCGCCGCGACCAGCTCATGCCGGAGTTGATTGCCGCGCTGTTCGATACGGTCCCGGCGCCATGAACGCCGGTGCTGCGGACCGGCCGCCGGCGAGCCGCGATACCGGTGACCTTCCTTATCAGATCGCCTGGAGGGCCTTGAGCCAGCGACCTGGTTCGCACCGGTCGCGGCATGCGGGCCCCGGCGGACGGTTTCGCGATGTCGTACCTTTTCTATCGGCGCCCGACCCGCGCCGGATCGATTTGCGGCAGTCGCTACGCGATCCATGGGAAGGCCTGCATGTTCGCCGGTTCGAGCAGACGTCGGACACCGACGTTTTGCTACTGGCGGACGTTTCCGGCTCGATGGGCTTTCGCGGCCGCGGCGACAAGATGGCGATCGTCGCTGAGTTGGCTGAGGTCTTGGCGCGTTCGGCTCGGCGCGTCGGTGACCGCTTCGGCTTGATCGCGTGCGACGATCATGTTCGGGACGACCTGGGCTGTCCGCTTTCCAGAGCGCGGGGCGGCGAGCAGGACATGGCGGAGCGAATGGTGCAATTCCGGCCACGGGCGGTGGGCGCGTCGGCACTCGCCGCGGCTGCTCAAACGCTTGCGGGGCGCAGGCGGCTTGTTCTTCTCGTTTCGGATTTTCGTTTCCCGGAGCCGGAGATTGTTGCACTCCTGGCGGCTCTGGCCCAGCACGACGTCCTGGCCATCGTGCTGGATGACAGCGCTGAAGTTTCTGCTTTGCCGTCGTGGGGGCTTATCTCTTTACAAGACCTGGAGACGGGGCAAGTGCGATCCATCTTCATGCGGCCGGCGCTGAAAGAGCGGTTGATTGCGGAGGATCGGGATCGGAGAACCATGCTTCTCAAATTTCTCGGGCAGACAGCCAGGGATGCTTTGTTCGTGCGCGATAAGATTGACTGGCATCAGCTGGGCGCCGCTCTCCTAGGAGTGCGTTGACCATGTTGCAGCGTGTTTTTGCGGTGGTGTTTATTGTTCTCTGGTCAGGCCCGGCGTTGGCCGATGATGTTCGCATCATCGATCCGCGGCCGTTCGGATACTTTCTCGGCGATACGCTGACGCGAAAGATCGAAATTTCCAGACGTGATGGCGAGACGATTGTCGCTGCTACATTGCCACCGACTGGACCTGCGGCCTATTGGCTTGAAATCCGGAAATTGGATAGCGACTCGCGCGGCGCGCTGCATCGCATTTCGATCGAATATCAGATCTTCTACGCGGCCATCGATCCGCGCAAACTCGACCTTCCCGGGCATACGATAGCGCTACAAGTTGGCGAGGCGCAGCGGACGGTGAGCATTCCAGCCATGGGGATTACGGTTTCGCCCCTGCGCGAGATCTTTCCCGATCAGGAACGGGCAAAGAAGGCCAATCTCTTGCGGCCGGACGTGCTGCCGCGTTTGGCACCGTTGACTGCCGTCCGCAGCGCAGTGATCGGTTCGGCTGTGTTGGCTTTGGCGGGAGTATTGCTTCTGGCGCATCATCGTGCGTGGGGACCGTTCCGTCACGCGGCAGCACGGCCATTCACGCGGGCAGAACAGGAGATCGCGCGGCTGTTTAAACAATATGCTGATCATGAGGCGTATCCCGGTGCGCTGACGGCTTTGCACCGCGCCTTTGATGAGCGGGCCGGACGGCGCGTCTTTGCCGATGATGTGCAGCGATTTTTTGGCGCCCATGGCGAACATGGGAACCTGCAGGAGCCAATTCAGGATTTCTTCGATGCCTCGCGGGAGGTCTTCTTTGCAGGCGATCCCAAGAGCGGTGCTGTCATTCTTCCGCCCAGCCGATTGATGGAATTGGCCGGCGAACTTGCACGCCGGGAAAGGGCCGTCCGATGATGCTCGCTCTTTCCAATCCCGACGTTCTTTATCTTTTGCCCCTCGCAGCTCTGCCGCTTCTTGCAGGTGTGCTGTCGCGGCAAGACTACCCATCGCTTGCCGGTATGGGGCGCGACCGGCTTTCCAATGTCACGGATGTCACTCTCATGGCGGTAGGAGTCGTTGCAATCCTTGCAACAATTCTAGGTGCCGGAGGACTTCACCGGCGCGGTAACGTGATTGAGCGTACGGGGGAAGGCGCGCACATTGTACTGCTCATCGACCGATCGGCGAGCATGGACAACTCGTTTGCCGGACGGCCACCGTCTGGGGAAGAACAATCGAAATCCGGCGCGGCCCGGCGGCTCTTGAAAGACTTTGTTCGGGAGCGTGAGCACGATTTCGTCGGCGTGGCTGCGTTTTCAACCTCGCCCATGCATGTGTTGCCGTTGACCAATCACAAAGATGCGGTGATGGCGGCTGTCGATGCGATGGACCGGCCGGGGCTGGCGTTTACAAACGTCGGACGCGGATTGGCCCTGGCACTCGATATGCACGAGACGTCGCCGCCGATGGCATCGCGCGCCATCCTGCTGGTCTCGGACGGTGCGGCGGTGATTGATCGAAAAGTGCAGGAGAAAATCCGCGCGGCCTTCGCGAAACGGCCGATGAGCCTTTACTGGCTCTTTTTGCGCACCGAAGGAGCGAAGGGCATTTCTGACGCCCCCGGGCCAGACGAACCCGACACGCCGCAGGCGCTGCCGGAGCGGCATCTCGACAAGTTCTTCAAGTCTTTGAAAATCCCCTATCGCGCGTTCGAGGCGGAAAATCCGCAGGCGGTCGCCGACGCGATCTCCGAAATCGGGCGGCTGGAGAAGAAGCCCATCACCTACTTCGAGCGAGTGCCGCAGAGGGACCTCTCGCCGATTGCCTATGGCGCGGCTCTTCTCGGCGTTCTGTTGCTGCTCGCGGCCAAGGCGATTGAGGTGCCGCTCGCACATAGCGGCGGGAGGCGGGCGTGAGAGGGACCGAGCGCAGCAGCATCGGATCTTCTGCGCATGCGGCCGCGACGCGGGTGAAGGCGTGGCGACAGCCCATCTACGTTTCGATGGCAGCGCTTGGCTTGGCCGGGCTTGGATGGTCGTCGTGGGAGTTGCTTTCGCGGTCGAAGCAGAATTCGGTGCTCAATGCTGTTGCCGCGGGGACGGATGTTGCGGTGTCGCCGTCGTCGTATGCGGGGCTTGTTCTTGGACGTGCCCGGTTCCTTGACCGCCGCGACCGGTTCGAGGAGGCCCAGGCGTTTTTAGACGAAGCGCTTCCGAGGCTGCCACCCGTCGAGCAGGCAGCCGTGCTCTACAATCATGCCAACGTGTTCGTCGAGCGGGCGATCGCGCGGATCGAACGCGGCGATCTGGATGGCGCTATTCCTCTCATTAATCTCGCGAAGGATGGATTCCGCCGGGCGTTGCGGCTCGATCCCAGCAACTATGATCTGAAATACAATTTCGATGTTGCCATGCGTCTCGTGCGGGATTTCCCATCGGGCGGACCCGATGGCGAGGACGAGACCGCCACGCCGAAGAAGCTTTGGACGGATCTGCCCGGCGTTCCCAAGGGGCTGCCATGACCCCTGTCGCGTTCAACGATCCGAGATTCTGGGTTCTGACAGCTGCGGCGTCGCTGTTGGCGCTGACGTTGTTCTTGTCGCGTGTGGAGCGGGAACAAAAAATCTATGACGTCTTCGCCGTCGTCGACATCACCGGTAGCATGCTTGTCCGTGATATGAATGTGGGTGGCCGGCCGGTGACCCGGCTCGATGCCGCAAAGGACGCGCTCACCCAGCTTGCCTCCGATCTGCCATGTCAGTCGCGGTTGGGACTGGGGGTGTTTACCGAAAGGCGGTCGTTCGTTCTCTTCAATCCAGTTGAGGTGTGCGGGGACTTCGCACCGTTGGAGGTGGCAATCCGGCAGCTCGATTGGCGTATGGCTTGGGAGGGCGACAGCATGGTGACTAAGGGGCTGCACCATGCCATCGCGCTGGCGCAGTCGATGAAAGCCAATGTGATCTTTCTGACGGAAGGACAAGAGGCGCCGCCGTTGCCACCCGGAGTGGGTGCGCCGGCGTTCGAGGGGAAGTCTGGCGAGGTCGGCGGTGTGGTGGCTGGCGTCGGGTTGCGCACCAAGTCGCCGTTGCCGAAGTTCGACGATGAAGGCCGGGAGAAGGGCACCTACAGCGCCGAAGAGGTCCCGCAGGAAAATCGGACTGGTCCGCCGCCGCCGGACGCCGAAAGTCGTCCGGGCTATCATCCTAAGTGGGCGCCTTTCGGCAGCGGACCGCCTGAAGGCGATGAGCATCTGTCGTCCGTGCGCTATGAGCATCTCGCCGCCATCGCTGGGCAAGCCGGGCTTGGTTACGTCGAGTTGGCGACGGCGCCCCGGTTGATCGATGCCGTGCGCGCGCATGCGCAGGCGCGAAGTCTGCGCGCATTGACAGATCTCAGGCCATACGCCGGCCTGGCAGCTCTTGCTCTGCTGGCGCTTCTCTATTCCTGGCCACTCGCTCGTTCGTTTGCGCGGCGCCGGAAAACTGAAACCGTTCCTCACCATTCACTCGGAGTTGTACGATGAAATACGTGTTCGCATTCGTGATTGGGGTTGCCGCGATGCTCGGCCAAGCGATGGCCCATGGGCCGACACCCCAAAAGGCCGAAGAAGCCATCAAGATCAATGCCGCGCCCGATGCCGTCTGGGCTGTGCTGAAGGACTTCGGAGCCTTTGCCTCCTGGAACACAGCGGTGAAGACGAGCGTGGGCGAAGGTGGCAACGTAGCCGGGGCCACGCGAAACATCACGCTCAAGAATGATGGTCAACTCGTCGAAGGTCTCGACGAGGTCAATGAGGCGGAGAAGTATATCGCCTACCGTCTCTCAAAAGAGAATATCGAGGTATTTCCGGTTAGTTTCTACTCGGCCACGATTGGCGTGAAGCCCGATGGCGATGGAAGCGTCGTGACATGGTCAGGCCGCTTCTACCGCGCGGACACCAGCAACTTTCCGCCTGAGAATTACAGCGATGAAGCGGCCGTGAAGGCGATAACGGACTTCTTCAAGGAGGGCCTTGCTGGTCTCAAGGCCAAGCTCGAGGCGAAGGGATGAGGCCCTACTGCCGCGACTTTTTGCAGAGCTTTTTGGTCGCTGCCGCTGGATGCATCATGCTGGCGGTGGGTGGGCATTGCGCCTTGGCTCATGAGGTCCTGGTTGTCAGCCAGTCCGGAGCGGAACTCGCGATCATCGATACAAAAAACGATACGATCGTGCATCGCCTCAAGTTGGATGCCGCACCGGCCGGGGTAGCTGTTTCGCTCGATGGAAAGCACGCCTTCGTTACGCACCCGGAATTGCGCCAACTCAGCGTCATCGATCTCGTTTCGCGCGCTGTCGTTGCGAAGTGGCCCGTCGGCCGCCAACCTTTTGCGGTTGCTGTCGATGGGCGCGGCGACGTTTGGGTTGGAGACTGGAGCGCCGACGTGGTGCAACGGATCGATGCCGGCACGGGCGCTGTCAAGCGTACGATCGCGGTCGGCCGCTCACCGTCGGCTATTTTGGCTGGTACAGGTGGCCGGGAGATTTACGCCGTCAATCGTGAGAGCGACGATGTGAGCGTAGCCGATCCTGTTACCGGGCAGGAACTGCGGCGCATCACCGTTGGACGGGCGCCGTTTGCCATCGCGGCTTCGGCAGATCATGAACGGCTGTTCGTCGTCAATGTGCAGGCATCGACGCTCTCCATTGTCGATCTCAAAAATCTAAGAACGCAAGCGCGGGTTGACGTCGGCAGAATGCCATACGGCGTAGCTGTTGATGGTGCGTCCGGCCGTGTTCTTGTTACCAATCAGCAAAGCGCGTCCGTGTCGATTATCGACGCCGATCAGGCGAAAGTGGTTGCGACGGTTCCTGTGGGGCAATTCCCCGAAGGGATTGTCGTGGTTCCGGGGACGGGCAGGGCCTATGTGGCGAATTGGTTCTCCGATCAGATTTCTATCATCGATGTTGTGTCGGGAAAGGAACTCAAGCGGCTTTCATGTGCGGCAGGGCCCCGGATGCTGGCGGTGCGTCAGAAGTCATCGAGTTAGCGGGGGCGAATGTCAGATCTTGCTAGAACGTTCCTCAAAGTGAGCGATCTGCCGTCTGGCCGCGCTGCCACAGCATGGCTTGCGCTTGCCCTGTCAATGAGCATTGCGAGTCCGATGGTGGCTCAGACCGAAACATGCGCGCGGCGCAATCTTGTCGATGTCGTGGAGGAGCAGAGCCCGGGCACACGACAACGCATTCTCGATGCGGCGGCGAAGGGGCCACATGTGGGCGCGATGCTGTTCAGGGTCGACGGGGAAGGGCGAAAGCCGTCGTATGTTTATGGCACGGTGCATGTCGCCGACGAGCGGCTACAGGCGTTGCCTCAAGAAGTCGAGGCAGCACTCAATGCAGCGTCTGTGGTGGTTCTGGAACGGGGCGATGTTTCGGAACAGGCGGTCCGGTCGGTCATGCCACTCGCCGCACGGCTGATGATGATGCCCCGCAATCAGGCTCTCGATTCGCTCATCGATGAAGATGAAATGAAAGTCGTGACGCGGGCGGTGAAGGCCTCGGGGCTCGCACCGGAGCTGGCGCGAATCCTGCGGCCCTGGGCGGCGACGCTGTTTCTGGCGGGATCGGAGTGTGAGAAGGCGCGCTTCGAGGCTGGATTGAAGCCGCTCGATTACCGGATCCTCGAGGCTGCCCGGGAAAAGAAGATCCGGATCGTCGGGTTGGAGCAGATCGTCGAACAATACGAGTCTCTCGCGGCGGTCCCGGATGACGTTCAAGTGGCGTGGCTGCGTTCGAGCATCAAGCTTTACCAGAACATCGATGACATGAGCGAGACGACGGTTGCACTCTATCTGCAACGGAAGATCAAGGCGGTATGGGATTTGACTGTCGCCATGACATCGGACGTTGGCATGACAGATGAGATGATGCTGCGGTTAAAGCGGGTCATCGTGGCGGATCGCAATGCAAAGATGATGGATCGGTCGCGGGCTCTTCTTGCCGAAGGCGGCGCTTTCATTGCCGTGGGGGCATTGCACCTTGGTGGCTCAGATGGGCTCGTTCGCAAGATTGAAGAAACTGGCTTGAAAGTCACGCCCATTCTCTAGGAGTACGACAATGACGCCTGCGACTTGGTTCGCCGTGATCTCAGTAATCGCTTTTGGACTCTTCCTGGGAGGCCATGCGGAAGCGGCTGGCGTTTTCTGTGGTGATCCGGTCGAGAGCGGGTTGGCGTCAGGTGCAACCAAAGCCGAGGCAGAGGCCGCTGCGATTTCGTGGTGGTCGTCGCGGGCCGGGGCCAGCGGGCGCGGTTATGAGATCTGGGCGAATGCGCGCGATTCTGAGGTGTCGTGCAAGGACGGCGGGAGCGGAAAGTTCACATGCCTGGCGCAGGCGCGCCCTTGTCTGCCGGAAGGCCAGACGCCAGAGAACGTTCCGAAATTGGATCTTTGATATTAGAAGTGGTCGATATGCGAGCTTTTGGAATTGCCGTCGCGGTTCTGGCCGCGTTCATCGCGTTATCGGAGAGCGCCAGTTCGGCGGAAAATCCTGTACCGGTGCGAAAGTCGGGGCAGTGGGAACTCAAGACGATCTCGGTTGCGACGGGGACGATTGTCACGCGCGTGTGCATTACGCCGGCCGACAATATCATCGTTCCGGCGGGGCGGGGAACGTGTTCGGAGCCGAAGGTGGAGCAGGCCGGCGATCAGACGATCATCAATACGGTGTGCAAAACCGATGATGACGAGGAAAGGATCAGCACCCTTTTTACCGGCGATTACACGACGTGGTACCGGGCGATTGTGAAAATGACGTTTGATCCGCCGGGCCATGGTCCGCCCAATCTCGGTGTGACCATCGAGGGGCGCTATCTCGGTGAGGGATGTTGATGGTGGGCTTCGATGGCATTCATTCGATGGGTGATTGCGCATGATGCGACTGATAGCAACCGTCGCAGGTTTTTGCCTATTGATGACGCAGGCCTTTGCGGACGTTTGGATGGTTAAGGCGTCGGGCACATGGGGCTGCAAGGATCGGGCAGTGCTCGCGGAGGTGCGCGATACCGCGGCTGCTGCATGCGTGGCGCTCCTCGCTGGTGAGCGGCTTCTTGATATGGCGGAAGTGGGTGTCGGGTTCAGCGATCATGTGCGCGTGCAGCGGCACGATGGCAGCATCGTTTACGTGTCGACGGATGCCATTGCCGCCGATCCTGGAATTGGCACACTGTCGGAAGACCGGCCCGAGTAGGTGACGATGTGGCGTTGACGCGTTCTGGGCTGGCGATTGGCATGCTCCTTGTTGGTGGTGGGCCCGGGTGGGCCGATCCGGTGGGCGATGCCGGGTCGACACCCCCATGTCTGAGCGATGCCATGATCGTGCTTGATGGCTCAGGATCGATGGCGGCTGCGGACTTTCCTGAGGGGGCGCCCAATCGCATGGATCGGGTGCGGCAGGCGCTTGGCCGGGTTGTTCCAGACGTGGCGCAGGTGCGCCGACTGGGGCTTGTGATCTACGGTCCTGGAAATAGCGAACGAAGTTGCCAGCATTTCGACTTGAAATTCCCGCCGCGGGCCAATGCGGCGCGGGATATTCTGCAATTGACCGATCAAATCCGTCCGGCGGGGCGGACGCCTCTCACGCGATCCGTTGCCATGGCCGTCGAGGCGCTGAAGGACAGTCCGCGGCCGGCGGAAATCGTGGTTCTCACGGATGGCGAAGATACCTGTGGCGGCGATCCATGCGATTTGGCGCGGAGGATGAAAGCCGACGCGCCGGGTGTCCGTGTTCATGTCGTCGGCTTTCGTTTGCCGTCGTACAATGAAACCGCCGGCGCGCAGTGCCTTGCCACTGAAACAGGCGGGCTTTTTGTGACTGCGGAAACGACGTCCGCACTGACAGATGCACTGCGGCAGACCCTTGTCTGCTTAGATGTGTCGGACCGCGCTCCGGTCACAGTGAAGCGCTTGGCGGCGATGCCCGGTGGTCTTAAGAGCCGGATTGAACCGAGCGGCCGGTGAAGACGCCGCCCTCGGTGTCTTGGGCGCTGACGGTGATGGGCTCGCTTCCGATAGTGCTATGTGTGAATCGGAAGTGGGGATTTTCCGCAATGGAGATGCCGCCTTCCAAGTTGAACAGCAATTGGTCGCCCTGGCGGACTTCCATATTGCGGATGAAGTGAGCGGGACGGTAGCCGCGTGTCACTTCGTCGATTTGCAGGCCAGAGAAGTTGGGGTGCCGGATCATGATCTTGGTTTCCGTCACCGATGGCATGCCGTCATGGGCTTCGACTGCCCGGGAAAAAATCTGCATCTTTCCCAAATCTTTCAGCGCGATTTCGGCGTCCTTGGATGCGGCGGCGGAGCAGCCCCCGGAGGCCTTCACGAAGCGGGCGGCCATGTGGAGTTTTCCGTCCGCTGTTTCGGCGATGGCGCGGATGTGGCTGTAGCGATCGACGCGGACTCGCGTGGCGATCGACCAACTGGCGGCGTTGGACGTCGGACCCAATGCGAAGACAGCGGCGACGGGGGCCGGGTTTTCGTCGATCAGAAGCGTGATCTTGCGGACGTCGGCTCCAGATCCAGCCGGCAGGGCAATCGTGATGGGAACGAGGGCGGCATCCTCGGCGCGTTCGGGGGCTTCAAGTGTCACGACGCCGTCGTTTTCCACGATCGTGGCTTGATTGAAAATTTCGGCGCGCAGAGATGGCCAGACGCCCGTTTCGGCAGCGCGTGCGGCGTGGCCCAATGTGGCGGCGATCCCCCCAGCCATGAGCGCGATGCGTGTTAGCTTGAACAGCATGAGTATGGTCCTCACCGACGCCTGGATGGCTTGGTCGAGAAAGCCAGCGCGCGGGCTGAACAGCAACGGCGATTTTGGTGTTGGGATATTGTCCCGATGTATTGTGCCAGAGTATCCCATTTGATTTGGATGCGCGCATGATTTTGTGTGCGACAACCTGGGCGTGGTTAGGAATTGGCCAAGTTCAAATCCGCTCAACACTTGAATATTTGACGCCATTGCAAACCACTTCATCGTCCTCGCCAGAGAATTGAGCAGATCTTCCCGTTGAGCTGGGCAAGGAATCGCGTTGTTATTAGGGAAAAGACGCAAGTGACGGAGGACGCCTAGGGATCACGGACCATGCGCAAGCGTGGCAAACCCCATTGGAGGCTCCATGAACGTTCTGTATCTGGCCTTAGTGCCGCTCATGTTAGCAGCAGTCCATTCTGCCAAAGTCGATGAACACGTCCGTGTGGGCGGTTATTTCTGTGATACGCGCGAAGATCAAATGGCCTTCTTGCGGCTGCGCGCGAAGGGCGAAAACGAGATCATGGCTGCCAATGCCGTGAACAAAGTTGCGGGCAAACAATCCTGCGCCGACTACATCTCCGTGGAGGTCATTCCAGGCCGGGAGCGGGTCGAAATGTCGAATGGGCTGGTCTTCAAGGTGCAGAGCTTCATGTTCTTGCCAGAAAATCAGGAGCGCTGGGCGGGGACACTGTTTGGCTCGCTCGAACAGGTGTCCGAAAAAGACATTTGACGACCGGCGCCGCCAGCGGTGAGTGACGACTTGGTGTCCCGAGTGGCTGCCATTTTATCCTGGTTTGATTTGGAACGCTTGCCATTGATTGACTTTAGCAGAAGGCGCCCCCTTGCGGAGCTGCCATTCGGCAGCATGGCCGTTGTGGTCAACGGCTCAAATTTCAAGACCAAAAGTCCGCTAGGGAGATAACGCAATGACCAAAACGTGGGTCGCTTTCGCTGCTGTTCTGATGCTTTCGAGCGCGCCGGCTCTGGCCGACGGCTGGGCTAGCCATTTCAAGACGCTCGATGCCGATGGGAACGGACGGATCAGCCGCGTGGAGTGGGACAAGAACTCTACCAAGTTGAAGCTCGATCCGGCGCCGACTTTCACCGCAATGGATGCCGATGTGAACAACGGTGTCGATGCGGATGAGTGGGTTGCTGCGGAAAAGATGGCAAAGGCCTTCCCGGTATCATGCAAATCGGCTTCCTCGTCGTGGTGCGAGAAGCAGTATTGATCACGGAGAAGTTCTGGCATTTGAAACCTGGCGGGCAACCGCCGGGTTTCTTACCGTGTGCAAAGACGGCAGCTCAGATCCGCATTTGCCGATACGCGGTGGTGCGCCGTTGGGTTGGTTTCTGACCTCATGTCAGATTCGGAATTCGGGAGTTTCCTTTTTGAGCCGCGAGGTCTTGACACTTCAGCCCAGATGGCAAAGTTCTCTCGACTCGAATGGCATGCGGCGCAGCATTTCTCTCGGATGCCGGTTTGGAACCACGATGCGCAGGGAGCTCGGTCCTACTGACGATCCGCCTCGGGCCAATGGCGCTTCTGGCCCTTCTCGAAAAAGAGAACGGAAGCAGTCTTGGGTGGAAAGCAGCCATCGCCGCCCAGACCTTTCAAAAGCGGCTCCGTTGCAGTGCGCACGTCGCCTCCCAACGTGCTCTGCAATTTTGCAACACGACTGTTGAGCCCGCGCACTTCGTCAGCAGTGGGTCGTGTGTCACGAGTGTAGCCGGTCCAAACGGTGATGCACAACTGTACGAGAGATGAAGGAGGGCCCTTCGGGTTCGGCAATCAGGTGCTGATCCCAAGCCACTGCAAGCTGCTGCGGTCAAAAGCCGTGGTGATGAGCGTTGCAGTCAAGTTTGGACTTAAAGTCCAGGCGGCAAGGTCGAGAGAGGCGAGCGCAAGCAAACCGTCGATGAAGTGTCGAAAGCGGATTAGGTGATGTCAAAACCGGGGGATGACCCTTCCTTCGGGATCAGTTCGGGGGATGCCTGATACGGCCCGAACGGCATCCGGCATGTAGACGGCGCGAAGCTCGACCAGGCTTTCGTATGGAACGTGAGAACCTGACCGGCGATGCCAAGGGAAAAGGCGCAAGCGGCTCCAACCGAAAGGCCGAAAGTACCGATGCGCCGGAGAGGGGCGGACTGCTCCGTAGTAGCGACGAAGCGGCTGTAATGGTCGTGGAGCGAAGGGGGCGGATCATCGACGTTGAAACGGACCAACCGGCAACGGGATGAGACCGAAGTTCAACGGAAGGCGGCAGCCTTCCATAGATGGCACGAGCCGGATGATGCGAGAGTATCAAGTCCGGATCTGTGAGAGGCTCGGGGTGAAATTCCCTGGGCCTACTCGGCAATTGCGTCGGACCGCGACCATTCGAGCTGATAACTCAATTTCGTCAGCTGTTCTGTAAGTTGCCGACGGTCGGCATCGGGCAGGGGCGGGCGAGTGTGAACCGGTGTTGAAACTCTGTGCCACTGAGCAATTGCTCGTTCGTGCAACCTTAGTTTCACTTAAGCTGTCGGTTGGGCGGAAATGAGCAGCAATTCGCTTTTTAGTTGAACACAAGTATGTGCTGGCGAGACGGCGCGCGTCAGGGCTCTCAGTCTCGATTTGTTGGCCCAATACGGTCGGCGTGGGACTCGGACAGGGCGCACGGGATAGGTTACCTAAGTCAGGGGCCAACGCAAGCATCCGCACTAGCGAACACAGAGCTATTTCTTGCTCTTTACAACCAAGCCGTCGACGCCCGCGCTGTAAAATGAGGTGATGCTTTTGACCGCCTCATCATCTGAGACACCATTCGCCAGGAAATGGCCCGACCAAGAGTAGGTTGTGCCGTCTCCCGTGACGACGACTTTCAGGGTCGCTTGATAGTTGCTGATAGGCAGCGCACCATCCAAAAACAAAGACTTTTGAATCAGCGCGTCATTGTTTTGCTCGACGAGCTGCTCTCGAACCGTGCCGCCGTCCTTGAGCGTAATTAAGCGCAGCTTGGCGCCCATCGCCTCCGAAAGTTTGCACGTCGCCACTGCTGGATGCCAAGCGGAGATACCGCAGAAGTCCCCAATCGCTTCCCACGCCTGAGCGGGGGATACAGACGTCACTTTACTGACGTTGGTATCAAGGGCAGACGCAAACGTCGGGGAAATGGCGATGGCGAGTGCGCCCAATATCGAACGCCTTATCATTGGATGTGCTCCAGCAATTGCCCGAGGCCGGTCATTTCTTTCGCAAAACCTACGCGTCGCCCGTTACTTGTCCGCCGCACTTGGCTGCAAAGAGCGGATGTAGGCGATGATTTTCCACAGATCCTGCTCGTCGGTGATTGCTTCGCCAAAGCCCGGCATTGGACCGGCGACCTGTTCCTTGTCACCACGGCTGTAACCTTTGCTTAGTAGCTTTTCGCTTCCGAGCGTGACCAAGCGAAAGATCGTATCGTCATCGCTGCCGTAAACCCACGCATCGTTTTTCAACGATGGGCAATGGATGCCGCTTCCGTTGCTACCGTGGCAAGCGCCGCATGTTTTGGCTTGATAGAGAGCCTTGCCTTCCTCAACGATTTCAGGTGTGGAGGAAAGCGGATTCTTGAGCTTGCCTTTTTCCATGGCCTGGACGCGTCCGACCGGCGTCATCGCCGCGCCGCCTGCTGTTGCCGAACCATCAGCCGCGCTTGCCGCAGAGAGGACGTTCAAGATCGACAAGACAAAGATTGTAGTTGCCAGAGCCGTCACTGTGTTTTTGTGCATGTCTGCCGGATGCCTGATGGTCTTCTTGGGTCATGGGTCACACCGCAGGGCGCGCCGCGCATCGCAACGAGGCACGCTGCCTTCTCCAGTGTTGGGGTGTAGGAAATTAAGTCAGCCGCACAGCCAATCTGGCGGTGCGGCTGACCTGAGCGTCAGTTGGGCTTCAGCATGTAGATGGTGCCTTCGTCCACTGCCGTGTAGAGATTGCCGTCCGGACCCTGAACAACGGAGCGGAAGCGCCCGGCGGGCATGGGCAAGTTCACCATCGTGCGTGTTGCAGACGAGCCGTCCGCCGCGATATCCAGCACATCGAGGCGGTTGCCAACAGGCGTTCCATGCACGCCGATGCCAGTGAGGCCGACGACCAAACGCCCGTCCCACGACTTCCACTGCTTGCCTGTAAGCCACGTCGAACCGAACGTGCCTTGCGAAAGGCCCTCGTTGTTCCACGCCGGCTTCATGGCATTCGGATACGTAGCAGTGTCCGTCATGGGCATAAACTTGGCGCGTTCCTTGGGATCAACAGCGCCCATTTGATTGGGCGAGTAGCCGCAGTACTTGTCAGGGCAATCGCCGCGGCCAGCCATGTTGGGACGCGGATCCCAGCCGGCGTTGCCGCCGTTGACGAGCGCTGTGATTTCGTCAGAGTGCCAAGGACCATTCTCAGACGTGTACGGCTGGTTGGTACCCGGGCGGAACGAGATGCCCTGCGGATTGCGGTGGCCGTAGGTATAGATGCGCTTATCAAAACCCTCTGGCGCCTTGTTGTCCGGAGCCGCCTTGCCGTCGCGATCAATGCGCAGCACTTTGCCGCCAATCAGTGTCGGGCTTTGCGGCACGACGCCGTTGTGCGTGTCCCCTGTCGTCACGTACAGGAAGCCATCGCCCGGATTGAACCGCAGACGGCCGCCGTTGTGTGCGCCGGGCCCGCCAAACGGGTGATCGGATGCTTTCGGCTTGTATTGAATGTCGGCAACGATATCGGTTCGATCAGACACTTTGGTGAAATCGTCGTTCACTTTCAGCCGCATTACGCGGTTGGTGCCTGGGGCCGTCATCGACGAGGTCGAATAAACAAAGATCTGACGATTCTTGGCAAAGTCCGGATCGAATGTGACACCCTGCATGCCTGCCTGGCCTTCGCAGAACAAGTCGCTCGCGGTGTCGGCGTAACCCTTACTATCCTTCATTCCGAGCAGAGCTTTGACCTTGCCGTCAGGCATGCGCACCGACAACCCTTTGCACTTTTCGGTGAACAGCATCGTGCCGTCGGGAAGGAAAGACATGTCCCATGGATTTTCGAGTTTTTCCAGAACGACGGTGTGCGAGACAACGGGAACGTTTGAAGCAGTCTCGGCGGCCACCAAACCGGCGGAAGTGCCGGTGGCGACAAGTGCAAGCGGTAGCACCAAACAAGAACGGTAATGCATCGGACAGTTCCTTTTTTGGCCCGCACTGGGCGGGTCGTTAGAACTCAACTAAGCGCGCAAGCGTTCTCGCACCGACGGCACATTTGTGCGTTGGATTAGAACTCTAAAAAGAAGATGGCAGCGCTTGGCTTTGCCACTGACGACACGAACATGACGAAATGTTATAGCGTAGCAGCAAACAGAAATTATAGGCGTGCTGCACCATATCAATGGGCATTATTCCCGATCGCGCCTCAAGCACGGACTTGTGATCGTCGCGCCCCTGAGATGGTTCTCTGCTGCGTCAAAGCTAGGGCGGCGTTAGTAGCTGTTCTTTCCAGCTCTTGGCCCATGCACCCATCCTGGAATCTGACGCGACGATCGTCAGCGGACATGGCAGCACAGCGCAATTTCTGTCCTTGCGACTTCGGCTTGGGGTGAAGGGCGGGTATGAGCGACGTTCAGATGACGGTCGCGCTGCCTCCGATACCGACCGTCGGTGCCATGACCGGAGACCGGCGACGCAATGGGTTCAAGACCGACCGTCATACCGCGCCGCCGCGAAACGTCGAGACGGTCCAGAAAGAGACGTTGATTATGGTAGTCGACGGCCACCTTTGGCCACTTCCTCGAGCGCAATCATCAACCCGGTGTTTCCACCGTTTGCCTCCAGCCAATTCAACACTGTGCAACCGGCCTTTGCGTAGATCATTGGAGATTTTCCGGCTAAAGGTCCCCATTCAAACGGACTGACTGGCAATCCCGCTTCCGCCGGTTGCGTGCACCGCTCAGCGGCCGAAGCCCCGGACTTCAGGTAGCGCTCATCTTTCGAAATTATGACCGCAAGACCTTCGTCGAACCAAGCCGGCACGGCCCCTCTAATCTGATGTAAAACTCCAATCCGGGCATGGACCTCAACGTGCACCCATTCGTGTGTCACGATGGTGCGATCGAGACCACGCGGAGAGAGTCGTAGGACGCTACCGCCCGGAAAACTATAGGTGCTCGCTCTAGCTCCCCTGCCGCCGACTCGTTTATCGCAGGTCTCAGTGGCGCAAGCGACGATGGTCGGATGGCGCGACAGCTTTCCGAAATACTTGACTACATCCTCCTTGGCCGACGTTACCGACGAAAACAGCAGGTTTCGCTTTTCTGCTGGCATGTTTGATTCGACAAATATGCCATCCTCAAGCCTGGTGAAACCGTAGCAACTTGGGCAGATCGCAGCCGCGAGCGCTGGTGTTGTCAGAACGAACCAGCTTGGCAAAATCCCGCATCCAGCGACGATTGCTACTGCTGCGAGTCGAGAACCCCACCTCCTGACCACGCTCGCGTCCCTCTGCTGATCCGGTAGCTCATTCTTAGCCTGGCGATGATGTCTCTTTTGGGGTCAATCGCGCAGGTTTCGCGTGCGATGTTCACATGACGCGATAGGTTCCTAAGCGGTAGCAAGTCGCAAATGCCGCGTCGAACGGCATGCGGTGCAGCTTTTCTCATGGAGGCCGGTGTTGATTTTTGATGCGCGGGAAGCACAAGCGATCTGATGATCCGCCTCTGTCCATTGGCGCTTATGGCCCCTAGCAGACGTCATCACCGCTGCCATTTCTTTCTTTGAGGTGACTCCCCCACTAATTCGCAAACCGGAAGTGCATGATATCGCCGTCCTTGACGACGTACTCCTTGCCTTCGAGGCGCATCTTGCCGGCGTCTTTGCAGCCAGTTTCGCCCTTGAAGGTGACGAAGTCTTCGTAGGCGATGGTTTCGGCGCGGATGAAGCCTTTTTCGAAATCCGAGTGAATAACCCCGGCAGCGCCCGGGCCCTTGGTGCCGCGCGTAATGGTCCAGGCGCGGGCTTCTTTCGGGCCAACTGTGAAGTACGTGACAAGGTCGAGCAGTTCATAGCCCGCGCGGATCAGGCGGTTGAGGCCTGGCTCCTCTAGCCCCATGTCCTTCAGGTATTCGGTGCGCTCTTCCGGGGCGAGGCTGGCGAATTCCGATTCGATCTTGGCCGAGATGATGACGCACGCCGCGCCCTCTTTCTTGGCCTGTTCTTCCACCTTTTGCGAAAACGCATTGCCGTTGGACGCCGCGCTCTCTTCGACGTTGCAGACGTAAACGACGGGCTTTGAGGTGAGCAGCTGCAGCCCGCGGAAAATCGCGATTTCCTCCGGCAACAGCTTGGCGGTGCGCGCTGGGCTGCCGGCACGCAACGGCTCCAGCGCCTTCTCCATCACCGTCACCAGCGCCTTGGCGTCTTTGTCGCCGGTCTTGGCCTTCTTTTCGGTGACGCTGAAGCGCTTTTCCAGGCTTTCAAGGTCGGCGAGCATGAGTTCGGTTTCGACCACTTCGGCGTCCGCCAGCGGGTCGATGCGGTTTTCGACGTGCGTGATGTCGTCATCGACAAAGCAGCGCAGCACATAGGCGACGGCATCGACCTCGCGGATGTGCGACAGGAACTTGTTGCCGAGCCCTTCGCCTTTCGAGGCCCCGCGCACGAGACCTGCGATGTCAACGAACGTCAGCCGCGTTGGGATGATGGTTGCCGATTTGCCGATGCTGGCAATCACGTCGAGGCGCGGGTCGGGCACGCCAACCTCGCCGACATTGGGCTCGATCGTGCAAAATGGATAATTCGCAGCTTCCGCCGCCGCCGTCTGCGTGAGCGCGTTGAAAAGCGTCGATTTGCCCACGTTCGGAAGGCCGACGATGCCGCATTTGAAACCCATGACCGGATCAGTTCCCTCAATGTTTGTGGCGCTGGGCTACACTGGACGGGCGCTGCGATCAATGCGGGAAAGCGGCACGTGCGCTGCGGCCCCTGGTATTGTGGCCCAATCGGACTAACTTAACGAAGCTGTGACGCTTGACGTGCCTAGAGTTTTCAGGCCCTTGCAGTGTGAAATGTTCCGGGGCCACGCCCCGCTCGGAGATGCCTATGACGCCGAGGCCGCTGCAATCGGTCAAGCTCGATATCGACTGGTCCGCGCAAACGATTCTGCCGATTTCCTTCAAGGGCCGCGAAGTGGTGCTGGAGGCGCGCGCCTATCAGGGCTGCGATGAGGCGACGCAAGCCATGGCGCTCATCAACCGCGTGCCGGGCACCGCAGGCGCCAGCGATGCGCCGCCGCTGGTGCGCGTGCATTCGGGCTGCGTGACGGGTGACATCTTTCATTCTCTGCGCTGCGACTGTTATGCGCAACTCCAAGCCGCCCTGGAGCGCATCACGACGACGCCGAATGGTGTTTTGATTTATCTGCCCTATCATGAGGGGCGCGGCATTGGCCTCTTTCAGAAGATCCGCGCCTATGCGATGCAGGATCAGGGGCTCGATACGGTCGATGCCAACCTCGAAATTGGCTCGCCCATCGATGCGCGCGATTATACGCTCGCTGCCGAAGTGCTGCGCGATCTCGGCTTCCCGAAAATCCGCCTGATGACCAACAATCCGCTGAAGGTGACGGAACTCAGCGCGCTCGGCATCGAAGTGGTCGAGCAGGTGCCGCTCGTCACCGCGCCCAGTGCCCACAACAAGCGCTACCTCGAGACCAAGCGCAAGCGCATGGCGCATAAGTTGTGATGGCTTGCTCGCTGACTATGCCTGCTCAGGTGGGACTTGCTCGCTGTCCGGCCTCTTAGGCACAGTGAACCCGCCCTCGGAGACGAGGCGCGAAAACAGACCGCCCGCGTTGGCGAGGCCGGTAAATGTTCCCTGTTCGACAATGCGGCCCTGATCAAGCACGAAGATGCAATTGGCATCAGCGACGGTCGAGAGGCGATGAGCAATGATGAACGTGGTGCGGTTTTCGCGCAGCCTGTCGAGCGCGCGCTTGATTTTGCCTTCGGTCTCGGCATCGAGCGCGCTGGTGGCTTCATCGAGAATGAGGATCGGCGCGTCTTTCAAAATGGCGCGTGCAACCGAAAGCCGCTGACGCTCGCCGCCTGAAAGCGAGGCGCCGCGCTCGCCGATAACAAAACTGTATCCACCCGGCTTTTGCATGATGAAGTCATGCGCTTCCGCCAAGCGGCAAGCGCGCTCGATATCGGCAAGGGTCGCGCCGGGCCGCCCAATGCCGATGTTGTCTGCAATCGAGCGGTTGAACAGTCCTGCGTCTTGGAACACCACAGCAATCGACTGGCGCAGTGACGTGATGGTGACGTTACGAATATCATGCCCGTCGATCATAATGCGCCCGGCGTCAGGATTACGCATGCGCTGCAGCAGCGACACCGTGGTGGTTTTTCCCGATCCGGTTGGGCCGACGAGTGCAATCGTCTCGCCCGGCTTGGCTTCAATCGAAACGTCGCGGATGCCCTGCGATGTTCCAGGAAACTGGAACGAGACGTTCTCATAGGCAACGGCACCCGCCACGTTGACAAGAGGTTTGGCATTGGGCGCTTCGGCAATCTCGGGCAGTTCATCCAGCAAGCCGAAAAATGTCCGCAGGGAAGGTCCGGCGCGCACGACGTTGTTGACAAAACCCGAAAGCTGATCGAGCCGTCCAATCAAAAGCCCGGCAAAGGCAACGAAGCTGACAATCTCGCCCACCGTCATCTCGCCGCGCCCTGCCAAAACTGCACCAACCGCAAACACAGCCACCATGGTGATGGTTGAAGCGGCGCGCTGCATCACGCTGAGCAGGCCCCACCACGTAATCACCGGGTACTGCGCCTTGAGCGCATTCGCCATCAGGCCGCGCATGGCTTCGGCTTCGGCGGCAAGCCGGGTGTAGCTTTGCACGATCGTCACGTTCGAAATGACGTCTCCGACGCGGCCCGATACTTCAGCATGCATTCGCTCCACGTCTGCCTGTCCGGTAGAGGTTTTGGCAATGGTGAAGCGGTTCATTGCGACATAAGCGATCGCCAGCGCGCCCAGAATGGCAGCCATACGCACGTCCATGCTGATGGCAGCTGGAATCAAAAACAGAACGCCGAAAAATGCCGTCAGCTGGTCGCGCAGCGCGCCGTGCCACAACCAGAACAGGCTTTCACTGCCAGACAAGATGGAACGCACAACGGCGCTCGATCCGCGTTCAGCGTGATAGCTCGTGGGTAGGGTCATGGCGCTTTCAAACGCGCGGCGCATCACGGCATGGCGGGTGCGGTGCGCAAGCCGGTCTGCGAATGTTGCGACCACGGCACCGGCCGCTATGCCAAAAAGACCCAACGCCGCCCAAAGCCCGATGATGGGAAACGCCGCTTCTCCCTTCGACAGCGCATCGACGACGCGGCCAAACAGGATCGGCTCTGCCAATTGAACGAGCCCGATGGCGACGCTGGCCAGCGCCAGTGCGATGGCGAGCCACTTCTCTGGTGCGAGCAGTGCGATCACTCGTGTATAAATTTGAACCAGGGTCATGGGGCAAGGTCTTTACGGCAGGGAGCAGTTGAGGGGCACGTTTAGCCGCGAAACGGGCGTGCTTCCAGCGCACACAATGGCGCGGCAGGGCGCTGTTACGCGCGCTTTGCTTCGGGTGCATCTTGCGCCGGGGGCATTGCGTCCAATTCCACCAGGACTTCGGCGAGTTGATCGCGCAGCAACGAGAGGTCGGCTTCGTCTGGCAGGGCGCCATCGCCGCGCGCGGCGTCTTCCAGAGTGTCGAGAGTTGCAGCCAAGCGCTCCGCGCCGACGTTGCGGCACAGCGACTTGAGCGCGTGAACGGCTGATGCAATGGCTGGCCGGTCAGCACCTTTGATGACGTCTGCAATCCGGTCGATGGCAGACGGAGCGTGAAAACGGAACAGGCCACAAATGCGGCCAACGAGATCATCGCCCGGCAACTGCATGGCGCGGATATCTTCCATCACGTCCAGATTGAGCGCTGGCAAAGCGGCAGCGCTTGCCTGAGTGATGCCACCCCTGGGGCCTTGCTCGCTTGTGTCACAAGGTGATTTGGACGGCCGTGTCGCCGGCATCCAACGCTCAAGGCACGCCGAAAGAGTTTTGAGCGTGAAGGGCTTGGAGACGTAGTCGCTCATGCCTGCCCCGCGCCAAGCATTGGCCTGCGCGCCCGTCACGTGGGCCGTGAGCGCGACGATTGGCAATTGCGCCAGGGAAAGTTCAGCCTCGCGTGCGCGGATCGCGCGGGTGGCATCAAAGCCGTCCATCACCGGCATCGAGCAATCCATGAGAACCAGATCAAAGGTCTGCTTTGCTACCGCATCCACGGCCTGCTGTCCGTCTTCGACGAGTGTGACGCGCACATCGAGCCGTGACAGCGCCTCGGCGAGAATCTGACGGTTGACGAGACTGTCTTCTGCGGCAAGCACATGCGCGCCGGAAAACCGCGGCAGGGGCTCGGCTCTCGCGCGCTTGGGTGCAGATCCCGACAGCGGCCCGCGGCGTTCCGATGCAATGGCCAGCGCAATGCTGTTGACGTCGGCCACACTCAACGGCTTCGTCACAACGTCGTCGGCCCTGCCGGCTTCGACCAGGCGGATCGCGTCCTGCTCGCCAGCATTGGCGACAACGAGACAGAACGGCGCGCGCTTGCCCCGTCTGGTAGCCGGGGCGCTTGGGTTTAAACGGCTGGCCGTGGTGATGCGCGCAGCCACCGCGCCGACGGGGTTCAGGCCGCCGCCGTTCAACGCGTGAACAACGTCAAATCCACGGTCTGTCAGCATGCGTGCCAGCGTCTGGCCCGTCGCGGTGCTGGGCAAATCCATTTCGATAAGGCGCGATGCCGGTCCGATGCTGGGCGCGCATGCGGCCGCCTGCAACACGGGTGTTGAAACGGCGAAACTGAAGCAAGACCCTTGTCCCACTTCGCTGGTCACGATGATTTCGCTGCCCATGGCTGCCACGAGCTTGCGCGAGATCGAAAGGCCAATGCCCGTGCCGCCGTACTTGCGTGTCGTGGTCTGGTCGGCTTGTGCGAACGCCTCGAAAATCGTTTCGAGTTTGTCGTTCGGAATGCCGATTCCGGTATCGATGACACGGAACAAAAGTGTGGCGTCATTCGCGCCGCCGGTGGGGCCTGCCGCATCGATATCGAGTTCGATCGAAACGCTGCCTTCGGAAGTAAACTTGAGGGCGTTGTTTACGAGGTTCGAGAGTACCTGGGCAACACGCACGGGGTCTGCCGAAACGGACTGCGGAACACGCGGGCCAACGTAGCAGGCAAGGTCGATATTCTTTGACGCAGCGCGTGCTGCAAACAGCGACAACACTTGATGCACGACGCCCGCTGGGTCGATCGGCACCTGTTCCAGCTCAAGCCGGCCAGATTCGATTTTCGAGAGATCGAGGATGTCGTTGATGATGGTCAGAAGGCTTTGGCCCGACGCGACGATCGTATCGGCATGACGTTGAGCCTGCGGCGGCAGTTCAGACGTTGACATCAACTCGGCTGTCACCATGATGCCGTTCAAGGGCGTGCGGATTTCATGGCTCATGGTTGCCAGAAAATCCGACTTCGAGGCGTTTGCAGCTTCGGCCGCGAGTTTGGCGAACTTCAATTCCGCAGTGCGCTTTTCGACCTCTTGCTCCAAGTGTTCCAACTGACGCGAAATGCGGGCATCGCGTGAACGGATCTGCGCAAGCATTTCGTTGAAGGCGCCAACCATCAAGCCGGTTTCATCGTCGGATTGCTTGGTGACCATGCGCGAGAAATCGTGCGACGTCTGCACGTCGAGCATTGCGGCCGTCAGGTCCCGGATCGGATGCAAGATGCGGCCCTGAAGCCGGCTGAACACCAGAAAGCCAGCGCCTGCGGCGAGCGCCGCCGCAAGAAGCGCCGATGCAATGCTCCTCGCCAGTGCGGAACTGAGATCTGATAAATCGGCAACCAGCCGCAATGTGCCGATCTCCACACCGCCTGAAATCACCGGCGTTTCGACCATGTAGTTTCTGAGGTTGAGCCGTGAGAAAAGTCCGAGATCTTCGTTGGCCCGGACTGGCCGGTTGGCGCTTTCCAGAACGACCCCGTTACCAAATTGGAAAACAGATTGACCTTCGCTGTCGAGGGCCTGGACAAAGTTCATGCCGTGAATGCGGCCAATGGCGGTCAATGCACGGCCGACATTGGCGCTGTCACGCGCCGACATTGGCGCTGCAATGCTTGCTGCAAGTGCCTTTGCAACACCATCGAGCTCCAAGCTCTTCGAGACGAATTGGCGGTCGGCTTCGCGCCAAGCGGAAGCGACAGCGCCGAGCAAAACGGCAGATGCAACCGATGCGGCGACGAGCACCGACAGTTTGGCCTGAAGCGATCGGCGGATCGGTGCGAAGAGGCGATTGAACATGAGGATGCCAAGGAAACCAAGCATCTACAGAGCCACAAATAGGTAAAACCGCCATTAGCGTTTCGTCAGCCAACGCCGCGAACTCGCAATTAAGAACTTTTGAATAGGCTGATAACTCTTGAGATAGGTCTATTGCTGGTTGAGCGTAACGCATGTCCGAATCCGCCCTTCAAAAGATTCAGGCTAAGCCGCCTGTCGCTTCAAAGGCTCAGAAAGCACCGAGCATGCGGGTCATCGTCGTTGATGACGATCCGATCTTCCGGTCGCTGGCAGCTGCGAAGTTTCTGCATACGGCCCGCGAGATCGTGGAGGCTGAAGACGGCAGCGTGGGCTGGTACCGTATCTCGACGGAGACGTTTCATCTCGCTGTCATCGACCTTGATATGCCCAATATGGGCGGCATCGACCTGATCCGCTGCATCCGTGGCCATCCGCGCACCGCGAAGCTGCCGGTCATCGTCGTCACCAGCCGCAACCCTGTCGAAGCCATGCGCGAAGTGCTCGAATCGGGTGCGACGGCGTTCATCTCGAAACCCGTCAATTGGTCGATGTTTTCGAGCCATATCAATACGCTGTTCCGGCTCTATGAAGAGGCCGAGCGGGGTAAGCAGGCCGAAGACGCCCTGCAAATCGCGACCGGACAGTACGAAGCTGAGATCCAGCAGCTGCGAGGCGAAGCTTTGGCGCTCGCGCAATCCGTTACGGTGGCGACCCGCGCGGCGCTCACCAATGCCCGTCAGGCTGGCGCCAATGACCCACTGCTCCGTACACTCGCGGCGTTGCAAGAGCAAGCCGAACGCGCCCAGGCGCGCTTTGGGTCCGGCAAGGGTGCTGGGTTGGCCGCGCTGCACCGGCTGGCGGCTTCTGCGTCAGAAGTGAAATAAGTCTCTCGGCGCGGTTGCGAGTGTCTCTCGCGAAACCGGTTTTCGGAATTGTGCTGTCCTCATTCGAGGAAGCTCGATGCATCTGCCTGCCGTTTTGGTGGCCATCAATCTATTCCGTTTGTTCAATCTAAAATTGTGCAATTCAGTGGTGACCTGCCTCGGTTGGTCTGCAGGAAATGTTCCGGTAAAGTCCAAAAAAATTACGAAACCGGCGACCCTGCTTTGCAGGTCTGCTAAGAATAAATTCAACCTAAGGGAGTATTCTGGCTTCGATTTTGAGGGATGCCAGATGCCAAATGCAGTTTTGCCCGCCGGTTCTTCGTCTGCAGACCAGGATTTGCGCCGCCTATCCACCATCAATGCGGCAGCCATTACGCTTGCCGGGGCGGTGCTGCTTGCCATCATCGCCTATTCCGGCTGGGCTTCGAACCAGAGTTCGACCGCACGCGAGCGCACACTTCTCCAAAACGCTCTGAACCTTGGGATTGCACGAGCACTCAACGAGCAAAAGAGCGTCGCCTGGTGGGACGAAGCGGTTCTCAAGATCACCGATGAACACGTAGACCTTGAATTCACCGATAGCGAGTTCGGCGTATTCTTGACCGAAACATACGGCCACGACGCAGTTTATATCCTCAACGGCCAGGACAAGCCGCTCTATGCCTTTACGAATGGCGCCCGCGCGGAACCATCTGCATACGGTTTGCATCGTGCGCTTATAGCGCCGGTTGTTGCGGAGGTGCGCGGAGAGGGCCAGCCGGAACTGGCGCCGCGCCCCGATGCCTTTGGTGCCGATCAGAAGAATTACCGGACCATTGGTACGGCCCTGGCCTCTGCCCGCTGGGCAGGCCACATCATTTCGATCGATGGTCAACTCGCCGTCGTCGCCGCACTGACGATTGTCCCCAACATCGATATGAGTTTGCAGTCGCAAACGCCAAACATTGTGGTGAGCGTGACCTATATCGATAATGACTACGTCTCCGGGCTTGGCCGGTCGTTACTCCTCAAGGACTTGGCGCTGTCAAAGAAGCCCATCGACCGCGCCGGTGTGGTCTCCGAACCGTTCGGCGGCGACGACGGCTCCCAGGTTGGGTTTCTGACCTGGAAGACCGAGCAGCCTGGCCGGTACTTGCTCACTTATATTCTGCCGCTCGTGGCGCTCGGCGTTCTCGCGGTTGCCATTCTCGCCAATGGCATGATGCGCCGCTTGAAGGAATCATCCAACGAACTTTCCGAGCGCGAAAAGCAATCGCGCCACGATGCCCGGCACGATGCCCTGTCGGATTTGGCGAACCGGCAGCACTTTGCTGAAAAACTGCAGGAAGCGCTCACAGGCTTGGGGGATGATGAATCCGGTGCGCAGGTCGTCGTCGCTTATGTCGATGTTGATCATTTCAAAGATGTCAACGACACCCTCGGTCATCATGCCGGTGACGAATTGATCAAGATCGTGGCGCGCCGCCTGCAAGTGAACATCGAGAGTGGCCATATGCTGTCGCGCTATGGCGGTGACGAGTTTGCCATACTGGCTCCGGCTGTGACGGACACGGCCGTGATGACCTTGGGCGAGCGAATTCAAAAGGCGTTCGCATCTCACTTCGACGTCAACGGTCAACGCCTGTTCGTGACGGCATCTGCGGGAATTGCCATGTCAAAGCCTGGCGAGGCGACGGTCGAAACGCTGATGCGGCAGGCCGATATCGCCCTCTATGAGGCCAAATCGCAGGGACGCGCCCGCACGGTCTGCTTCAGTTCCGAAATGGGCCGCAGGGTCGAAGAACGCCGCGCCATCGAACTCGATCTGCGCGAGGCGCTGGCATCGGACGGTTTGCGGCTCAACTATCAGCCCATCGTTTCTTGCCAGACGGGTGCCATTACGGGCGTTGAGGCTCTGTTGCGCTGGCGGCATCCTGTACGCGGCGATATCTCTCCCGCAATGTCCATTCCCATTGCCGAGCAGTCGGGCCTGATGCCGGCGCTGGGCGAGTGGGTGCTGCGGCGCGCGATGATGGATCATCATTTATGGCCGCAATTGCAGGTGTCGGTGAACTTGTCGCCGGTTCAGTTCCGCCAAGCCGGGTTGGTGGCGCTGCTCCAGTACCTCGTCAACGAACAGGGCGTCGATCCGCGCCGGTTCGTTCTCGAAATCACGGAAGGCGTCTTGATGGAAGCCTGTGACCGGACGGCGAACACGCTCGATGCCATTCACGATATGGGCTTCCAGACAGCGCTCGATGACTTTGGAACGGGCTACTCCAGCCTGTCGTACCTGTGCAATTTCCGCTTTGACAAAATCAAGATAGACCGGTCGTTCGTTAGCGGCATGTCGAAGTCGGAGAGCTATACCAAGATCGTGCATGCGGTTGTGGCACTCGGCCGGGGTCTGGGCATGCGGATTGTCGCCGAAGGCGTCGAGACCGAAGCCGAGGCAGCTGTCATGACTGGCATGGGCTGCACCGAGTTGCAGGGCTATTATTTTTCGCGGCCCGTCGAAACCGCCCAGATGGGCCACCTTCTCGAAACGTTCGTCGCAAAGCCGATTGCCAAGCCTCCTTCTTCCTTGGCCGAAGTTGGCGCCCGCGCGGCCGCTGGTTGACCGGGGTGGGCCGTCGGTTTCCGCTCGCGAGGCGGGAAACTTAGGCCGGAGTTTTCCGGCTTTCTGAGGTCAACTTTTTGATCAGAACGGCCCTTGTCGTAAATCGACAAGTTGGCGTCTTGTCTTGCTGGACGAAGGCCGTGCGGCTTGAGTAACAGTTACAACACTGTTCCATCGAGCCGCTTGTCCACCAGGGCCGCGACCTCAGACGCTGAGGGGTTTCGTGAAAAAAGATTATTCCATCTGGTCGCTTTTCAAGAAGGGGCTCGCCCACAACGAGGGCTGGGACCCGGCGTGGCGCAGCCCAGAACCCAAGCCCTCCTATAACGTCATCATTGTTGGTGCGGGTGGGCATGGCTTGGCGACGGCTTACTACCTCGCCAAAGAACATGGCGTCAGCGGCATTGCCGTCATCGAGAAGGGCTTTCTGGGTGGTGGCAACACGGCGCGCAACACCACCATTGTGCGATCGAATTATCTGTGGGACGAGTCGGCGCTGCTCTATGAGCACTCCCTGAAGCTGTGGGAAGGCTTGACCCAAGACATCAACTATAACGTCATGTTCAGCCAGCGCGGCGTGTTCAACCTCGGCCATACGCTGCAGGACATGCGCGACATCGAACGGCGCGTGAATGCCAACAACTTGAACGGCATCGATGCGCTCGTTCTGGATGGTGCGGAAGTGAAGCGCCGCATTCCGCTCATTGACGCCTCTAAGAGGACGCGCTTTCCCATTCTTGGCGCCAGCTACCAGCCGCGTGCCGGCGTGGCCCGGCATGATGCCGTCGCCTGGGGCTTTGCGCGCGCGGCCAGCGCCCACGGCGTCGACATCATCGAGAACTGCGAAGTCACTGGCATGGACATTGAGGGCGGGCGCATAAAGGGCCTGCAAACGGCGCGCGGTTACATCGGTGCCTCGCAGGTCGGGTGCGTGGCGGCGGGGCATTCCTCGGTTCTCGCGCGCATGGCTGGCATCCGCATGCCCATCGAAAGCCATCCCTTGCAGGCCTTTGTTTCGGAAAGCTTGAAGCCCTGCCTCGATACTGTCGTCATGTCCAACGCCGTGCACGGTTATGTCAGCCAGTCCGATAAGGGCGAACTGGTGATCGGTGCAGGCATCGATCAATACAACAGCTACACGCAGCGCGGCAGCCCGCACATCATCGAGCATACCGCTGCGGCCATCATCGAGCTGTTCCCGATGTTCTCGCGTGTGCGCATGAACCGGCAGTGGGGCGGCATCGTCGACACAACGCCAGACGCCTGCCCGATCATTTCCAAGACCAAAATCAAGGGCCTCTACTTCAACTGCGGTTGGGGCACAGGCGGCTTCAAAGCAACGCCAGGGTCGGGCAATGTGTTCGCACACACCATCGCGCACGACGAGCCGCACCCCTTGAATCGCGCGTTCGATTTGGGGCGCTTCTCGACAGGTCATCTGATCGATGAGCACGGTGCAGCGGGTGTGGCACACTAGATTTTTCAGGGACCTTGAAGATGTTTGTTCTCACCTGCCCGCATTGCCGTGAAAAGCGCGAAGAAGAAGAATTCAGCTACGCTGGCGAAGCCTTCATCGCGCGCCCTGCCGTGCCGGAAGCCCTCGATGACGAGGCCTGGGGCGACTATCTTTTCATGCGCCGCAATCCGAAAGGCTGGCATTGGGAAATGTGGTCGCACGCGACCGGCTGCCGCAAGTTTTTCATCGTCAAGCGGCACACGGCCAATCACGCCATCGAGGGCGCTTGGACGCTCAGCGAAGGGCGCAAAGTTTACGACGCGGAAGGGGGAGCCGCATGAGCAGTTTCCGTGTTCGCCATCCGCATGCGCGGGTCGATTTTACAAAGCCCGTGTCTTTCACCTTCGAGGGCGCTGCGCATTTGGGCTTTGCCGGTGACACGCTGGCCTCGGCGCTTCTTGCCGCCAACACACGTATGCTGGCGCGCAGTTTCAAGTATGGCCGGCCGCGCGGCATTGTCGGCGCAGGCCCCGAAGAGCCCAACGCACTGGTGCAACTCGAAGCCGGCGCGGTCACTATTCCCAATCTCAAAGCCACGCAGGTTGAACTCTATGAAGGGCTAACGGCACGGCGCACCACGGGCTCGCCCTCGCTCAACTTCGATCTGAAAAGCTACGGCGGCATGTTCGCGCGCTTCATGGCGGCTGGATTTTATTACAAGACCTTCCAGTCGCGCGCGTTGTGGCCCACATTCGAGCACATCATCCGCCAAGCCGCGGGTTACGGCGCAACGCCCGTCGAACCCGATCCCGAGAGCTACGATCATCAGCATCATCATGTGCAAGTGCTGGTCGTAGGCGGCGGCGCATGCGGATTGCTGGCGGCGCTGATCGCGGGCCGCGCGGGCTTGCGCGTGTTGCTGCTCGATGAGCAGAGCGAGCCCGGCGGCTGGCTGTTGTCGTCACCCGCAAGCGTGATCGGCGGCAAGAAATCCGGTACTTGGCTGAAGGACGTGCTTGCCGAACTGGCCAGCCTTCCCAACGTGACCATCAAGCGGCGAACCAGTGCGTTTGCTCTGCACGACATGAACATGATCCAGGCCGTCGAACTGCTGCAGGATCATCTTCCGCTCACTCAGCGTGAAGCTGGCGCGCCGCGTCAACGTCTGCACCGGATCAGGGCCGATCGCGTGATCTTGGCGACGGGGGCTATCGAGCGGCCGCTGGTGTTCGGCAACAACGACACGCCGGGTATTCTTACGGCCTCGGCGCTCACGACCTATCTCAATCGCTACGGCGTTGCCTGCGGCAAGCGCATTCTGCTGCTGACCAGCAACGATCTCGTCTATCAGGGCGCCTGCGATCTGGCGAAGGCGGGCTGCGAGGTCACGATTGCCGATACGCGGGCCGCAGCTGAGGGAGAATGGCAAGCGCGCGCCCGCAAGGCCGGTATCGAGGTCATGACCGGCTATGGCATTGCCGAAGCGCACGGTGGCCGCGCTGTTGCGGGCGCGCATCTCGTGCAGCTCGACGGCACACGCTGCGAGGTGATTGGCAACGGGCCGTTCATCGCCTGTGATGCGCTCGGCAGCTCGGGCGGGTTGTCGCCCACTGTGCACCTCTTCTGCCACGATGGCGGCAGGCCCACGTGGGACGAGAGCAAGCTGGCGTTTGTGGTCTCGGCCAATGGCCGCGCCAAGGCCGGCATATATTGTGCGGGTGCCATCACTGGCGCCTTCGGGTTGCAAGAAGCTCTACAACAAACCATTCGTGTTACCGGTGAAGCCGCAGACAGTCTGGGCAAGCCAGCGAGTGCTGAAGCGATGGATGTTACGACCGGCGAGCCCGGCGTGGTGCCCGCGCGCCGCATCTTCCGCGTGCCCGATGGCAAGCGCGAAGGGCATGGCAAGAAGGCCTTCGTCGACTTTCAGAACGATGTGGCCGCATCAGACATCCATCTGGCCGTGCGCGAAAACTACCGCTCGATCGAGCATATCAAGCGCTACACGGCGCTCGGCTTCGGCACCGATCAGGGCAAGCTGTCCAACGTCAACGGATTTGCGATTGCCGCAGATGCGCTGGGTAAATCTATCCCTGAAGTCGGCACAACAACCTACCGCCCGGCTTATTCTCCGGTCGCCTTCGGCACGCTTGCAGGCGCGCACGAGGGCGCCACGTTCGAGCCGCGCCGCTATTCGGCGATGCACGGATCGCACGTGGCGCGCGGCGCTGAATTCGAGCCGGTGGGCCAATGGCTGCGGCCTTGGTATTTCCCGAAGGCTGGCGAAGACATGCATGCGGCTGTGCAACGGGAAGCGCTGGCCGCGCGCAAAAGCGCCGGCATGATGGACGCCTCGACGCTCGGCAAGATCGACATCCGCGGCAAGGACGTGCGCGAGTTCTTGAACCGCGTTTATGCCAATGCCTGGACTCAATTGGCGCCGGGCAAATGCCGGTACGGCCTGATGCTCGACGAAAATGGCATGGTGATGGACGACGGCGTGACGTCGTGCATCGCCGATGACCACTTCCTGATGACCACCACGACCGGCGGCGCCGCGCGCGTTATGAACTGGCTGGAGACGTGGCATCAGACCGAGTGGCCGGACCTCGATGTCTACATGACTTCGGTGACAGACCACTGGGCGACGGCTGCTGTGGTGGGCCCAAAGAGCCGTGCCGTGCTCGCGAAAGTCTGCAAGGATATCGACTTGTCGCCGGGCGCATTCAAGTTCATGGATTGGCGCGAAGGCACCGTGGCCGGCGTGCCAGCGCGCGTTTTCCGCATCAGCTTCTCGGGCGAAATGGCGTTCGAAGTGAATGTCGAAGCGAGCTACGGGCATCACGTTTGGGAAGCGCTGATGGAAGCGGGCGCCGAGTTCGGTATCACGCCCTATGGCACCGAGACCATGCACGTGCTGCGCGCTGAGAAGGGTTTCATCATCGTCGGCCAGGACACGGACGGCTCGATGACGCCGTTCGATCTCGATATGGCATGGGCCGTCTCGCTCAAAAAGCCGTTCAGCTTTATCGGCAAGCGCTCGTTCACGCGCAGCGACACCGCGCGCGCTGGCCGCAAGCAGCTCGTTGGACTGCTGACGGAAGACCCCACCGTGGTCTTGAAAGAGGGCGCGCAGATTATCGAAAGTGAGATGGCGCGCCCGCCCGTGCCCATGATCGGCCATGTGACGTCGAGTTACTTCAGCCCCGAGCTCGGCCGGTCGATTGCCATGGCAGTCGTTCGCGATGGTATTGCGCGCCGCAGCGAAGACGGCATTAAGGCGGGCCGCGATGTTGTCTATGCCTGGGCAGGCGGCAAGGCACACAAGGTGAAGCTGGTATCGGCCGTGTTCATCGACCCGCAGGGAGCGCGCCAGAATGTCTAAGATTTCATCGGCTCCCGTGATGCAATCGCCGCTGCATGCCTTCGGGCTTGCAGCCAAAGCAAAGCCTATCGACGCCAGCTGCGGCGTGTGGGCGAACGAAATTGCGCTTCTTGGGTATATCTCTCTGCGCGGAAACCCAGCCGATGCGGCGTTCCTATCGGCGGCCTCAAAGGCGCTCGGTACAGATCTTCCTGTGTCTCCGTGCACTTTGGCGCAATCTGGTGAGACAGTTATTGCGTGGCTCTCGCCTGACGAATGGATCATTTTTGGCCCGCGCGCGGCGCACGCCGCACTTTTGAAAGGCCTCTCTGAAGCGCTCAGCGGCATCCGCTCTCAGGTCACCGGCAATTCGGGCGGCTTTACGCAAGTGATGATCCAAGGCCGCAACGCGCGAGAGGTGCTGTCTCATTGCACGGTCTATGACCTCGACCACTTGAGCCAGGGCCGCATCGTGGGCACCACGTTCGGCAAGACCTCGGCCTACGTGCGCCGAGCGGGCGATGGCTATTGTCTGCTGTTCCGGCGCAGCTTTGCGGACTACATCTGGCTCTTCCTTGAGCGCGCCGCGCAACCCTATGGTCTGGGCATCGCCAAGCTCGACTCCGGCATCGGGGCCAAGTCATGAACTACAGCGTTTTCGAGGTGTTCCGCATCGGTGTTGGCCCTTCGAGTTCGCACACCGTGGGCCCGATGACGGCGGCTGCGAGTTTCCTCGAAGTGCTTCAGCGCAAGGGCCTCTTGGACCGCACAGATCGCGTTTGCGCCACGCTCTACGGCTCGCTGGCACTCACGGGAGTAGGCCACGCGACCGACTTTGCCGTGATCGCAGGGCTTGCGGGTGAAATTCCCGAAGACATCGACCCGGTTGCGGGCCGCGAAAGCGTCGAGGCCGTCAAGCGCACACAGCGGTTGAAGCTCGGTGGCCGGCGCGACATCGCCTTTGTGCCCGCAACCGATCTCATCTTGCGCAAGGATATGTTTCTCACCGAGCATCCCAATGGTATGCTGCTGGAAGCGTTCGACAGCAACGGGGTCTGCCACTACAGCAATGCCTATTTCTCGATTGGTGGCGGCGCGGTTCTCGATCGCATGGAAATCATGGCCAGCCGCCGCAGCGGCAACGACGAGTTGGCCCATCGCCCCGTGCGCCACCCGTTTGGTACCGCGGCAAATCTCCTCGCTCAGTGCAGCAAGAGTGGCCTGACCATCAGTGAACTCGTTGCCGAGAACGAGCACGCCTATCAGGGCGAGAATGCCACGCGCGCCCGGCTCATGAAGACATGGGATGTGATGCGTGGCTGTGTGGAGCGGGGCATTGTCACCGAGGGCATTTTGCCGGGTGGATTGAACGTCAAGCGGCGCGCGCCATCGCTCTACCGGCAGGCAACCGACGCCAAGGGAAAATTGACCGGCGACTTCAAGGCTATGGATGTCGTCAGTGCCTTTGCCATTGCCGTCAACGAAGAAAACGCAGCCGGTGGGCGTGTCGTGACTGCTCCCACCAACGGCTCAGCCGGAGTGATCCCGGCGGTTTTGTATTACTTCACGAAGTATGTGGATGCTGGCCGCGATCCGGCCACGCAAGAAGACAACATCATCAAGTTCCTCCTCACAGCCGCCGGTATCGGCATGCTCTACAAAAAGAATGCCTCGATCTCGGCAGCTGAAATGGGGTGTCAGGGCGAGATTGGCGTCTCTTGCTCCATGGCTGCTGCGGGGCTTGCGGCCGTCATGGGCGCCACCAGCGCGCAGATCGAGAACGCCGCTGAAATCGGCATGGAACACAATCTTGGCATGACTTGCGATCCCATCGGCGGCTTGGTGCAGGTGCCGTGCATCGAACGCAACAGCATGGGTGCGCTGAAGGCGATCAACGCCGCGCGCCTTGCCATGATGGATGATGGCAGTCACCTCGTGTCGCTCGATGCCGTCATCGAAACCATGCGCCAGACCGGCCAGGATATGCAGTCGAAATATAAAGAAACGTCTCTTGGCGGCTTGGCACTGACAGTTGTTTATTGCTGAATTTCGTCGCCGGAACGAGCTAGGACACCGCGATGCGCTATCCGCATGTCTTTTCACCGCTGAAGCTCAATCAGCTGACGCTGCCCAATCGCATCTATTCGACGGGGCATGCCGAGGTCTACGCCGAGCCCGGCGGTATGCCCGGCCAGCGCTTTATCGGCTACTACGAAGAGAAGGCCAAAGGCGGCCTCGGCATGGCGATTTGTGGCGGATCCAGTCCGGTTTCTATCGACGTGCCGCAAGGCTCGTGGCGGCCGGTCAACTTGACAACTGATCGAGTCATCGAGCCGATGGCGCAGCTGGCCGAAGCCGTCCACCGTCACGGCATGAAAATCATGATCCAGGCCACTCACATGGGCCGCCGCTCGGCTTTTGCGGGCGATCCCTGGCCGCATCTCGTTTCGCCTTCGGGCATTCGCGAACCGGTGCATCGCGGCAATGCCAAGGAAATTGAAATCGAAGATATCCGCCGCATCATTGGCGACTTTGCTGCCGCCGCCCGGCGCGTGCAGAAATCCGGCTTCGACGGCATCGAGATTTCGGCCGCGCATCAGCAGTTGATCGATCAGTTCTGGTCGCCGCGCAGCAATCAACGCACCGACGAGTGGGGCGGAAGTCTGGAAAACCGGATGCGGTTCGGCTTCGAAGTGCTGCGCGCCGTGCGCGAGGCTGTGGGGCGTGATTTCTGCGTCGGCATGCGCATGTGCGCCGATGAGTTCCACGACAACGGTCTCGATCACACGACGGCCAAGGAAATTGCGCAAGCAACGTCAGAAGCGGGCCTTATCGATTTTGTGAGCGTGATCGGTTCTGGTGCCGATACGCACAATACGCTCGCCAATTGCATGCCCCCGATGGCTTTGCCGCCCGAGCCGTTCGTGCAATTGGCTGCCGGGATCAAGTCGGTCGTCTCTGTGCCCGTGCTACATGCCCAGGGCATTCGCGATATCTCGCAGGCCGAGCGCTTGCTGGCGGCCGGCCTGATTGACATGGCTGGCATGACGCGCGCCCACATCGCCGACCCGCATATGATGAACAAAGTCCGCGAGGGCCGCGAGGATCAGGTGCGCCAGTGCATCGGCGCCAATCACTGCATCGACCGTATGTATCTTGGGCAAGATACGCTATGCATTCAAAACGCGGCGACCTCGCGCGAAGCGACCATGCCGCACGTCATTGCGCCCACCAAAGGCGCGCGCCGCAGGGTGGTGGTGGTGGGTGGCGGACCAGCCGGTCTCGAAGCCGCGCGCGTGTCGCGCTCGCGCGGTCATGATGTGGTGCTGTTCGAAAAGAGCGAAGCGGTTGGCGGGCAGGTCAATCTTGCTGCCAAAGCCCCGCAGCGGGAGCAGATGGCCGGCATCATCCGCTGGTTTGACATGGAAACAAAAAGGCTCGGCGTTGACCGGCGCTTGGGCGTTGAGGCGACGGCCGAGATGATCCGCGCCGAAAAGCCCGATATCGTGGTGCTCGCAGTGGGCGGGCGCAGTCATGCCGCTCAAGTGCCAGAGTGGGGCGTCAACGAAGGTCTCGCAGTCAGTGCCTGGGATATTCTTTCCGGCAAGGTGGCGCCTGCCGAAACGGTGCTGGTCTATGACAGCATCAGCACGCACGCCGGATTTGGCACGGCAGACTTTATTGCCAGCCGGGGCAGCGCCGTCGAGATGGTCACGCCCGATGTGAAAGTCGCCGATGATGTGGGCGGTACGACATTCCCAATTTTCTACCGCCGGCTTTATGCGCAAGGCATCCTGCCGACGCCTAATCACGGGCTCGAGCGCGTTTATGCAGAAGGCAACAAGAAGATCGCAGTGTTACGCAACGAATACACCAATCAGCTGGAAGAGCGGTCCGTCGATCAGGTGGTGATTGAGAATGGCATCACGCCGAATACGGGGCTCTACTGGGCTTTGAAAGATGGCTCGCTCAATCGCGGCCAGACAGATATCGACGCCTTGTTTGCAGCCGAGCCGCAACCCGCGCTGCAGCAGAAGACGGGCGACGGAGCATATCTGCTGTTCCGCGTGGGAGATTGCGTGTCGATGCACAACATCCACGGTGCGATCTATGACTCACTGCGCCTGTGCAAGGATTTCTAGCCGATGACGCTGGCGCACGCCATCACGGTTCTATTCTGGCTCGCCGCCGCGACGCTCGGGCTTGGTCTCGCGCGCCGGGCTCGTCTTTGGTCGGCGGGCCGTGCGGCAGACGTTGAATGGAGCGGGCTTCTGGCGATCCCGAAGCGCTATTTCGTAGATCTGCACCATGTCGTCGCGCGCGATCCCTATATTGCCCGCACGCACGTTGCCGTGGCAGGCGGCGCGATTGCTTGCCTGCTTCTCGTCGCCGTGAATTATGGTTTGGGGCTGTACTGGCCCGCGCTGGATACGGCCATTGTTACAGCGGCTGCTGTGATGCTTGCCGGTGCGTTCTTCGTTTGGTTGCGGCGTGTTGAGACACCCTCGCGGTTGTCGCGTGGGGCTTGGAGCCGATTGCCGTATACGCTGATGGCTTTTGCAATTGGTCTTGCAGCACTGGTTGCTGTTCCGCCCGAGTATTTGAGCGGCGGTATTGCGATTGGGGCCCTGGTGTTGTTGCTGGCGGGGTCGGCAGAGCTGGCGCTTGGCATTGGCCTCGGCGGGCCGATGAAGCATGCAGTGGCAGGCCTTTTACATTTAGCGTTTCATCCCCGGCCCGAGCGGTTTTCCGGCGTGCGCTCGACGGCATTGAAGCCGCTGGCGCTCGACCAAGAAGATTTCGGCATCTCCAAGCCAGCAGACTTTGCCTGGAACCAGCTGCTCAGTTTCGATGCCTGCGTTCAGTGCGGCAAATGCGAGGCGGCCTGCCCTGCCTTCGCCGCTGGTCAGCCTCTCAACCCCAAGAAGCTCATCCAAGACTTGGTGGTGGGCTTTTCGAGTGACAGCGATGCCGCCTATGCTGGCAGCCCCTATCCTGGAATAGCAACCGGGTCGCACGCCGGTTTCCCACACACGGCAATCGTACCAGGCCTCATCGAGCTGCAGACGCTGTGGTCGTGCACGACGTGCCGCGCATGCGTGGAAGAATGCCCGATGCTGATCGAGCACGTCGATGCCATTGCCGGCATGCGCCGCAATCTCAATTTGACGCGCGGGCAGGCACCCGGAAAAGCGGCTGAAACGCTGGCCAATCTGCGCGAGACACAAACGCAGGGCGGCTATGCGAACGCGGCGCGCTATGCCTGGGCCATCGATCTCGGCGTTAAAACCATCGCGCCGGGCGAACTCGTCGATGTTCTGCTGATTGCGGGAGAGGGCGCTTTCGACATGCGCTATCAGCGCACGCTGCGGGCGCTCGTCAAAGTGCTGAAAGCAGCGAAAGTTGATTTCGCTGTGCTCGGAGACCGCGAGCGCGATACCGGGGATACCGCGCGGCGGCTCGGCGATGAAGCGACGTTCCAAGCGTTGGCCCGGGGCAACATCGAGATGCTCAAGTCGCTCCAGTTCAAGCGGATCGTTACGCCAGACCCGCATGTGCTTCATAGCCTGAAGAATGAGTACCGGCCGTTTGGCGGGCTCTATGAGGTGCTGCATCACACCACGTATCTCGCGCAATTGGCGGAAAGCGGCGCGCTTGCCTTCAATGGCGCTTCCGAAAGCCGGCCGTTGACCTATCACGATCCTTGTTATCTTGGCCGCTACAACGGAGAATTCGAAGCCCCGCGCACGCTTCTGCGCAAAATGGGCATCAATGTGCAGGAGATGCAGCGCTCAGGCCCGCGTGCCCGCTGCTGCGGTGGCGGTGGTGGTGCGCCATTGACGGATATTCCCGGCGAACGCCGCATTCCTGATATGCGTATGGGCGATGCCCGCGACACCGGCGCTAAAGTTGTGGCCGTCGGCTGTCCACAATGTACGGCCATGCTCGAAAGCGTGGCAGGAGACCGGCCCGAGGTTTTGGATATCGCCGAACTGGTGGCCAATGCGTTGCAGGTGACGTCATGAGCCAAACTGTCAAACGCATTGATCCGCGGCGCCCGGCCAGCGTTGGCCCAACGGGCCTGCGCCGCATTGAACTGAGCAAGGTGGTAAGACCCGCGCCAGACAAAGACGCCAAACCGTTTCGTACCACCGTGCAGCCGGCACATTGGCACATGGCGATTGTTTTTTCTGAACGTGGCGGTATCGACGAACCCTCTCGTCAAGCCATCGCGGCAGCGGCCATCTTGGCCGCCTCAGACACCGGCGTATTGGTTGTGGTTCTGGGCGACTTAACTGAAAGTCTTGGCGCTGCTGGGGCCGATCTCGTCGCGGTCTTGCCGGCCTTCAGTGCGGCGCGCTTGGAACCCGAGCGGCAACTGGCTGCGGTTCGGGCCTTTGTGGAAAGTCACGCGCCGCGTCACATCTTCATGGCAGATGCTGCCTCGGGCAGCGGTGATCTTGGCCGCCGTCTCAGTGTCAGGCTCGGCCTCTCCGCCGCAACGCACGTGGGCGAACTGGATGCCCACCATGCCGCATCCGCGGGCACCGATGGCACTGTTGCAACAATCGCCCCGCTGCCCCGTTTGGTGTTGCTCACTTCTGGCGCTGTCCAATCAAACCTTCCCTTCGTGGGTAAAGGCGCGTTGCTCGGCCTCGCAGCTATGCCGCCTGCTGCCAGTGTTTCTGAACCGCTCCGCGATCTTGGCCTAGAGGAAGCATCCGCTGCCTCTGTTCCGCTTGAAGAAGCCGGCTTCATTGTCTCGGCTGGCCACGGGGTAAGCAACACCGGCACGCTCGCAACACTCGCCGCCGCACTCGGGGCAGCTATCGGCGCGAGCCGCGTTGCTGTCGATGAGGGGAAGTACCCGCGCGACAAGCAGATCGGTGCAACGGGAAAAACGGTCTCAGCCAGCGCGTATATCGCGGTCGGCATTTCTGGCGCCGTGCAGCATTTGCAGGGCATTAAAGACTGCCGGCATGTGATCGCGATCAATAAAGATGCGGGCGCCCCCATTATAAAGCGCGCGGACCTTTCGATCATCGGTGACGCCGAGGACGTGATGCAGGCGCTGATCACACGCATTGCGCAAGCGCAGGCCCAACGCCAACTGCCGGAGGGTTCGTGATGGCAACGGCTGTGTCTGTCGCGGTTTTGGTCTCATCGGGGCGCCACCCGGTCAGCGGGCAAGCGCGCGCGTGCCGGAGCGATGCCGTGGCTCTGGCGCTTGGCCGCCGGATTGCGGGCGAAAGCGTGCACGTCATCCATGCTGGCGATCCGCACGATGCAGCGTTGCAAGACTATCTTGCACTGGGCGCGGCGCGCATCGGGGTGGTGCCAGCGGCGTCTGGATCTGACATTTGCGGTGCACTTGCCGCGCAGTTGGCCGGAGTGGACCTTATTCTCACCGGCAGCCGCACCGAATATGGCCCCGGCAGCGGCTTGCTTCCCTACAGTTTAGCGCATGCGCTTGGGCGACCCGTCATCGCCGATGTGCTCAGCGTTGAGATTGGCGCGGATGAAGTTCGCATCCGGCAGTTTCTTCCCAAGGGCCGGCGGCGCACGATCGCGGCAGCTCTACCTCTTGTGCTTGCGGTGCATCCCTCGGCGGTCAGCGAGATGCCGTATGCCCACGCGCGCCGGTTGGCCGGCCGTATTGAGGTGCTTGGCGTGGAGCCCATTGAAAGCCAGCCACCCACCGTCTCGCCGGCCACAGTTGCGCCGCGCCGCTTGGTCCCGCTCACGGCCGAGGCAGGTCTTGATGGCCATGCGCGCATGCTGTCGTATGTCCAGTCGCAAGCAAAGGGCGGGGCTGTCGCTTTTGAAGGCAGTTCTGTCGATAAAGCACAAATTCTGCTGACCTATCTGAGAGAACATCAACTCGTTGATTTCTAAGTCTCCGGGACGGGAGGACCACCATGCAACTTTCCAACGAACTGCGCGCAATGATCCTGCGCCGCCGGGCGGGATACAGCCTCGAAGCGCCCTTTTACAATGACAAGACCATTTTCGATCTCGACGTCGAGGCGATCTTCGGCCGCCATTGGATTTACGCGGGAACCGAGGCGGATATCCGCGAGCCGGGTGACTATTTCACGGTCCCGGTGGCGGGCGCTTCAGTCGTTGTCGTGCGCGACGACGACATGTCGATCCGCGCCTTTCAGAACGTCTGCCGCCATCGTGGCGCGCGGCTGTGTGATGGCCACAAGGGCAGCGTCGGCAACATCGTTTGCCCCTATCACCAGTGGACGTATAATCTGAGCGGCAATCTCATCCACACCGAGCATATGGGTGCCGATTTCGATCGTAGTCAGTTCAGTCTCAACATGGTGCATGTCGGCAATATTGCTGGGCTGCTTTTTATCTGCCTTGCTGAAACGCCCCCGGCCGACTTTGAAGATATGAAACGCGAGATGGAGCCCTACATCACGCCGCATCGCATCGCCGATTGCAAAGTTGCCTTCGAGGAAGATCTGATCGAAAACGGCAATTGGAAGCTCACGATGGAGAACAATCGTGAATGCTATCATTGCAAGGCCAATCATCCGGAGTTGACAATCTCGCTCTATGAGTTCGGCTTTGGCTATCAGCCCTCGCCCGAGAATGCCAACGAGGTGCACGCTTTCCAGGAACTCATCAAGACCGAGCACGCCCGCTGGGAAGCGTGCGGGCTGCCATCGGCCGAGCGCGAATATCTCGACGGCCGGACGACGGCCTATCGCACAGAGCGGCTGCCGCTCGATAAGGCTGGCGAAAGCCAGACCATGAACAGCAAGGTCGCATGCCAGAAACTGTTGGGCGATCTCACGCAGCGCAACCTTGGCGGTCTTTCGTTCTGGACGCAGCCGAACTCGTGGCACCACTTCATGAGCGATCATATCGTGACGTTCAGTGTTTTGCCCATCGATGCCAACCATACGCTGCTGAGGACTCGTTGGCTGGTGCACAAAGATGCCGTCGAAGGGGTCGACTATAACCCGGCCGATCTCAGTTCGGTCTGGCACGCCACCAACAAACAGGACGGCTCGCTGGTCGAGCGCACGCACCAAGGCACCCAATGCCCAGGCTATCAGCCGGGGCCCTACTCGCCCTACACCGAAGAACTGGTAGAGAAGTTCATGTCCTGGTATTTCCAGCGCCTGCGCGCTGAGACAGGGCTGGGCTCGGGCGCAAACGTGAGTTCCCTTGCGGCCGGTGCTTGAGAGAAGCGATGAACAATCAGGGTGTGGAGAGCAGAGTTGGCGGTTATTTGTGGGAGTCACTGCCTTCGAAGTGGAACCCGGATTCCGACGAGACGCTGGTGTGCTGCCACGTCCGCGACGAGACGCACGACGTAAAAAGCTTCCTGTTTCGAACGCGCGCCCCGCATCTTTTCCGCTATCAGCCTGGGCAGTTCATCACACTTGAACTTGAGATTGGCGGTGAGACCGTCAATCGCTGCTATACGTTGTCGTCGCCGCCGACGCGGCCCGACACTGTCTCGATTACGGTCAAGCGCCAGCCTGGTGGCGCCGTTTCCAACTGGTTGCACGACAACTTGAAGCCTGGCGTTGCCATCAAAGTGCTCGGCGCGACGGGCGATTTTTCATGCGCCCGCCACCCGGCCGCAAAGTATCTGTTCCTATCGGGCGGGTCGGGCGTCACGCCGCTGATGTCGATGGCGCGCACGCATTATGACCTCGGCGACGCTCAGGACATTGTTTTTGCGCACAGCGCACGCAGTCCGCGCGACATCATTTTCCGCCGCGAACTGGCGGCGATGGAAGCGGGCATGGCGCATTTCCGAACGGCGTTTATCTGCGAGAAGCCTGTGGATGGTGACCCGTGGGATGGCCACACCGGTTATCTCACTTTGCCCATGCTACGCCTCATTGCGCGCGATTTCATGCATCGCGAAGTGTTTTGCTGCGGGCCTGCTGCCTACATGGCGGCCGTGCGCACACTGTTGTCCGGTGCTGGTTTCAACATGCAGCACTACCACGAGGAAAGTTTCTCGTTTGGCGAGACGGCGGAACCAGAGGCCGCTTTGCCGGCACCGGTCGCAGCCCCTGTTGCAAGTGCTGAGGGTGGCTTCAAGGTAGAATTCACAAAGTCCGGCCAGACCGTCGTTTGTGGGCCCGATCAGTTCATTCTCGATGCCGCCAAGGCTGCTGGTATGCGCTTGCCGTTCTCATGCGCCAAGGGCATGTGCGGTACGTGTAAGTCGAAGAAGATTTCCGGCGAAGTGGTGATGACCCATCAAGGCGGAATCCGCCAGCGCGAGATCGACCAGGGTATGATTTTGCCGTGTTGCTCAAAACCGTTGAGTGATGTGGTGCTCGAGCGCTAGGGGCCGCGTCACACGCCGCCGCGATAGCGCCGCCGGTAGCCGGGATCGTAGAGCGCGCTTTCCCGGAAGGTCTCGTGGCCTAAAGCCTCACCCACGAGAATGAGCGCGGTTCGCTCAAGCTGTGATCCCACGGATTTTTCAACAATCGTCGCCAGCGTGCCTTTGATGATCGTCTCGTCGGGCCACGAGGCGCGGTAGACGATCGCCACCGGGCAATCGGCACCGTAGAACGGTGTCAAACGGGCGACGACATCGGCCAGCACATGAATTGAGAGATGCACCGCAAGCGTTGCCCGTGTGGCGGCGAAGGCCTCCAGCGTTTCCAACTCGGGCATTGACGAGGCGCGGCCCGTGGTGCGTGTCAGCACGACAGACTGGGCAACCTCTGGCAGCGTGAGTTCGCGCGCGAGCGCGGCAGAGGCCGCTGCAAAAGCTGGAACGCCGGGCGTTACCGTGTAGGCAATGCCAGCGCGGTCGAGACGGCGAAGTTGTTCGCCAAGCGCACTCCAGATCGAAAGATCGCCCGAATGCAAGCGGGCGATGTCGTGGCCGGCCGCTGTTTCCGTCTCTATTGTAGTAACGATCTCATCGAGTGTCATCGGCGCGGTGTTGAGGATGCTGGCACCCGGCGGACAGTACGCCAGCAGGGCTTCAGGTACCAGCGAGCCGGCATAGAGACACACGGGGCATTGAGCGATCAAATCGCGCCCGCGCACGGTGATAAGATCGGGGCTGCCGGGGCCAGCGCCGATGAAGTGAACCGTCATGAATGAACTTCCACGTGGTCTGAAGAAATCGCGGCGGCAGCGGTCACAAAGCCGCTGATAAGGCGCGGCACGATGAGCTTCGAATCCGGCCCCGCTGCGGCAAGGGCTGCTGCCTCGGCAATGGATGTAACATCGTAGAGGGAAATCGCCCGCTCCGACGAGGTCTGGCATTCGGACGAGCGGCTTTGCAGGTCTGATAAGCTAAGGCCCTTGAACAGGGTGCCCGAGCGATGGGCTGCATCGCGCACCGAGTCAAGAAAGCGTGCGTCCTCCAGCGTGGCGATGACGCTCGCGCGCCGGCCCGACTGCTCTTCAACGCGCAGGATTGCGGCTGTGATGTCGTCTGCCACAACGCCGCTGCGGGCTCCAATACCGATAGCCATCATGATGTCTCTCCCGGTTTGCAGGCGGACCATTGCATGACGGGCATAGCAGGCCGCCAGCCAAATCTTGTACCGACCGGCGCGGCGCGATCAATACTGATGCGGGTCAAGTTGCCGCCAAATTGCGCGTGGGCTGCAATCAAGACGGCATCGGTTTCGAGCGTCACGCCGTTCACCACCAGCCGCCCGCCCGGTTTCAGTGCGTCCCATGCAGCCGGAATGACGCCAGGGCTGGCAGCGCCACCACCGATGAAAATGGCATCAGGCGCCGGCAGGCCTGCGAGGCCTTCGGGCGCGGCCCCGCCCCGGATATCAAGGTGTGGCACGCCGAGTGAAATTGCGTTGCGGGCGGCGCGGGCGGCGCGCATGGGGTCGCGTTCAAGGCCAATGGCGCGGTTGGCCGGATGCGCCAGCAGCCATTCGATGGCCACCGATCCACTGCCAAGGCCAACGTCCCACAACAAGTCTCCCGGCCTAGGGGACAGCGCAGATAACGTGACGGCGCGGATTTCGCGCTTGGTCAATTGGCCGTCGTTCTCGAAGTGCGCGTCATCGAGCCCGCTCGCGTATGCGAGGGGCTTGGCGTCTGGCCCTGCGACGACGTCGGCAGCAATGATGTTGAGTGGGCCGGTTGCCTCAAGACCGAATGCTTCCGCAGTGGTTGTGCGCATGCGCTCGCGCGGCCCGCCCAGAGCTTCGAGAACCGTCAGGCGCGTTGGACCGAAGCCCGCTTGCGTAATGAGGTTTGCCACTTCGCGCGGCGTCTCGCCGTTGAGCGACAGCGCCAGAATTTTCCGGCCAGTGTGCAAATGGCGGCGGATCAGCGGCGTTAACCCGCGCATGTTGAGGCCCAGCGTGACGGTGTCCTGAAGGGCCCAGCCCATGCGGCTGGCAGCGAGCGACAGGCTGGAAGGAGCCGGCACCACCAACATATCTTCGGCTGGAATGGAGCGGGCGAGCGTCACGCCCGCGCCAAACCAGAACGGATCACCCGACGCGAGCACGGCAACCGGGCGGCCACGGCGCGCTAGGATCTCAGGCACGATGGCATCGAGCGGCACCGGCCACACGCGTTGTTCGCCGCGTGTCGCCCCAAAAAGATCGAGATGCCGCTTGCCGCCGATGACGAGTTCAGCCGTTTCCACCAGCGCAATGGCACTGGCGCTGAGGCCGGCTTTTCCGTCTTCACCAATTCCAACAATAGACAACCAGCGCCCGCTCATGTCATTGCCTTTCATCATGGCTCTGGGTCCGAACCTTCATCGAACGCGCGCGCTCTTGCTGGGCGGAACCAGCGAGGCAAGTGCCTTGGCGCGGCTGCTTGCAGGCGATGCGCGGTTTGACGGGATTGTCTCGCTTGCCGGCCGGACTGCCGATCCGTTGGCAGCGCCCCTTCCTGTCCGCAGCGGTGGCTTTGGCGGCGTCGAAGGTCTGATTGCCTATCTGGCCAGCGAGAAAATTGATCTCGTGCTCGATGCCACGCATCCGTTCGCGGCGCAGATGAGTTCGAATGCAGTTGCCGCGTGCGCCGCAACCGGCGTTGCGCTCGTCGCGCTCGAACGGCCGCCGTGGCAGGAGGTGCCGGGAGACAGGTGGCGCCATTTCCAAAGTGCGGGTGAGGCGATTGCAGCGCTGCCGCACGAACCGCAGCGTATTTTCTCTGGACTCGGGCGATTGTCTCTCGATGCCTTGCGTGCCGCGCCTCAGCATCACTGGACAATTCGTGTGATCGATCCCATCGCGCATCCACTTGGCCTGCCGCACGCCACCGTGATCACGGCGCGCGGGCCATTCAAGACGCAAGACGATACCGCCTTGTTCCGCGCGCACGGCATTGATGCCGTTGTGGCAAAGAACGCCGGAGGACTGGCGGCCTATTCCAAAATCGAGGCAGCGCGCCTCCTTGGCATTCCGGTGCTGTTGATCGCGCGGCCGGCAATTGCCTCGCGCCCTACCGTGCCCAGCGTTGAAGCGGCGTTGCTGGAACTCGTGGCTCATCATGAGCGTCCGGCAAAACGCGGTGTGTAGACCCAAACCCCACCGTCAGATTTGCCGACGGTGCGCGTCGCGCTTGAGCCGATCAGTACCAGGGTGCGCATATCGACGGCTGCGGGATCAGCGGCGGCGAGTGTGGTCACAGTCAGCCGCTCATCGGGCCGGCCAACAGCGGCGGCCAGCATGACAAGGGTCTCAGGCGCACGGCAGGATCTAAGAGCCGTGAAGGCCTTGCCGATTTGTTCCGGCCGGGCATTCGACGAGGGATTGTAGAGCGCGATGACAAAATCAGCCTCGGCTGCCAGCAGCAGCCGCTTTTCGATCAGCGCCCACGGTTTCAAATTGTCAGACAGCGAGATGGCGCAGAAATCGTGACCGAGCGGAGCGCCGAGACGTGCTGCGGCGGCCAGCATGGCGGTGACGCCAGGCTCGACGCGAATGTCGAGCGCCCGCCATTCTGGAGGGCCGTGATCGACAGCCTCGAACACGGCAGCCGCCATGGCAAACACGCCCGGATCGCCGCCCGAAACAACCGCAACGGATTTGCCTTCGCTGGCCAGCGTCAGCGCGCGTGCGGCGCGCACCAGTTCTTCGCGATTATCGGAGGCTTCGATGATTTGGCCCGCACGTGGCGTAATACGGTTGGTGTACGCGGTGTAGCCGAGAATGATATCGGCCGATGTGACGGCAGCCAGCGCCGCGCCTGTCACCCAATCTTTGGGGCCAGGTCCAAGGCCGACGACCCAGAGTGTGCCGGTCATATGATCCTCCGCCCGCGTCCGCCCGGCACTAGAATGATCGAGAAATAGGGAGCAGCCTTCGCGCCCAGCGAGGCGAGCGGCATGACTTTCTCGCCAGCCATCGAGCCGCGCTCGACGTAAATGGCGTCATCCAGACGGCCGGCGTCTGCAACAGCGGCTCTGATTTTCTCGAGGTTGCTGCCAACTTTCATGATCACGGCGGCGTCGGTGGTTCCAAGGCGCCTGGTCAGATCGTTCTGGTCAAGCGTCCCTGGCAACACGGTCAGAACATCATCGCCATAGGTGATTGGCGCGCCAGCTGCCGTCCAGCACCCGGACATGCCCGTGATGCCCGGCACAACGACGACAGGGTGCGTCGCCTTGATGCGATCATACATGTGCAAGAACGAGCCATAAAAGAACGGGTCGCCCTCGCACAGCAGCGCCACGTCGCGGCCCGCATCGAGATGCTCTGTGATGGCAGCGGCACTCACCTCATAGAAATCGCGGATGGCGTCGACGTAGGCGTCTTCGCGAAAATGCAATTCGGTGGTCACTGGATATTCGAACGCGGCTTCAATCGCGCTGGCAGGGATGAGAGATGCAGCGATCGTGCGCGCGTGGCCCTGTCTGCCGCGCTTGCGGAAGTGCGCATAAACGGGTGCAGCCGCAATCAGCCGCGCGGCTTTCAGCGTAACGAGTTCGGGATCGCCGGGGCCAAGGCCAACGCCGTAAAGTGTGCCGGGTAGCTGCCGTGTCATTCGGCCTCGCTTGCCAGCGCGTTGACGGCCGCCGCTGCCATTGCGCTGCCGCCCTTACGGCCTTTGATAATCGCGTAGGGCACGCGGCCATCTTCGGCGAGCGCGTCTTTCGATTCAGCCGCGCCCACAAATCCGACAGGCATGCCGATGACGGCAGCGGGGCGCGGAGCACCAGCATCGAGCATCTCAAACAAACGGAACAAGGCCGTCGGCGCGTTACCGATGACAACGACGGAGCCACTCAGATGCGGGCGCCACAACTCCATGGCTGCGGCTGTGCGGGTGTTGCCGATGTCTTTGGCGAGCTGAGGCACCCGTGGATCGTCAAGCGTGCAGATCACATCGTTGTTCGCCGGAAGGCGCGTGCGGGTGACGCCGTTGGCGACCATTTTAGCGTCGCAAAGAATGGCAGCGCCGTTTTCGATAGCCTTGCACGCATCTTCCGCAAACGTGGCCGACATGATGATGTCGCGCGCAATATCCACCATCCCGCAGGCATGAATGATGCGTACGGCGACGCGCTCTTCAAGTTTGGAAAAGCGCACTAGATCGGCCTCGGCCCGGATGATGGCGAACGAACGGGCATAGATCGCGGCACCGTCGCGAATGTAGTCGTGACCGCTCATGGTGCCGCTTCCGCAATCTGGTTTAAAGCCGCTGCCGCGATGGCCTCAGGAGCAAGGCCCGACTCCGTGGCTCGGCCGATGGCGGTGCCGTTCAGGACCAGATCATATTTTCCCTGGCGGGCGACGAACGTGAGAGCCGCTGCCGAACTTCGGGCGCAGCCCTTTTCGCAGCCAGAAATGTGAACAGATGGCGGCGCAGTCGTTGAGGCGGTAAGGGCCGCGCTCAAGGCGCGCGCATCGTCGCGCGTGTGAGTGGTGGCGTTGCGGCAGGCGGGCGCGCCGGGACAGACATCCATGTTGAGGCGCGGGTCGCGGCCACTGACAATGAGGCCGCTCTGGTTTGCAAAGGCTAGGAGAGCTTCGGCGCTTCCGGCAGAAGACGTTTGCAAAACAATCGTGCGCAGAGGCGATAGCCGGGCCTCAATGCAACCGTGCTCGCCTGCCAGTTTGCAGAGGCCTTGCAGGTCGCGCGCTGTGATGCGTCCATAGGGCAAGCCGATGCCGACCGCGAAGGGCGTAGCAGCAGGGCCGAGATCACCAGGACGCAGATGGTTTTCCGGCGGCTCGCTGAGATCAGGTGCTGGCGTGGATTGAAGTCCGGCCTCATCGAAGATGGTTTCGCTGCCATGGCGTGCAACGGCGTCGCGCATGCGCCGAATGGAATCGTCGCTCCATCGCAATCTCAAGAACACGGCTGCAAGCCGCTCAATGGCTGCGACGGCTTCGGTTGCCGCAATTTTCGCAACGTGGGTCTTATCGCCATCGAGCCACAGTGCACAATGAGACGACTCCAGAGCCGAAACGGCGATATCCGCTGACGTTTGCGCCCTAAGGGGGTGCGCTGTGCCCGAAAAGCTGAAGCCGAATTTGCCGGGCAATGCGTAGAAGTGCGGTGCTGAAACGAGCCGGTCTTCGAGTTGCAGCGCGAGCTGCCGAATGCCGATGCTGCCGGTAGAGAAATCGCACAGCGGATCAACCATCACGTTGCGGATCGCTTCTGCTTCGGCTGACGCGTCGAGCAGGCCAGCGCCAGCCAACCGATCAATAGCGCCCGCGTAGGTCTCGCTGTTCAAGCCGCGCAGTTGCAGATTAGCGCGGCTGGTGAGATCGATCTCGCCCGAGCCACATTCGGCTGCCGTTTGTGCAACTACGTCGAGGCCAGACAGGTTTATCGCCCCCGCACGCGGTCTGATGCGCACCAATAGACCATCGCCGGTTTCCATGGGCCGCAGGGCTCCCGGGCACCAGCCTTTGCGCAATGAGGTGTTTGCCGGTGTCATTCGGCGGCCTCGCGGGCGGGCGGTACCGCCAAGGAAGTAGCTGCTTCGATTCCGGCATAAACATCGTTCCGGCGCGGATGCCATAGCCCGCGCGCGATGGCCTCATCGAAACGCCGCCGCATGGCGGCGAGTGCAGCCGGGTTCTCGCGCTCGACGAAGGCGGCGACCGTCGGGTCTCCGAGATAGGCGGCATAAAGCCGTTCGAAGCCACCTGTGTCGACGGCATCGGCGGTTGCCGCAAAAGCAAATGCGGCATCGATGGTAGAGGCCATTTCGGCGGCACCCCGGAACCCATGGCGCATCTGGCCCTCGATCCAGCGCGGGCTTGCGGCGCGGCCGTGAACGATGCGGTCACACTCTTCTTTGAGGGTGCGAATGCGCGGCACGTCCGGCTCGCCCGTGTCGCCATGATAAATTACAGCGCGCGTGTTGCCAGTGGCCTCGGCGGCTGCGGCAAAGCCTCCTTCGTGGGCGGCAAAATCGCCCCCTGTTAGAAGATCGATTTCGCGGTGGTCTTGAATGTGCACGAAGGCATTCGCCTCGCGCACGCGCACCTCAAACGGTTCGCTCGCTTCATGCCCTGTGCCGTCGCCGCGATAGGCCTGCCGCGATGCCTCGAGATAACTCGCGCCAAGTTCGCTGCGCCGCGCCCAGTCGCTCTCGTCGATGCGCGCCATGACGCCTGCACCGAATGTGCCGCTGGCTGGCCCGAAAATGCGATCCATCGCCGAAGCCGCCATTCCAGCGAGTGGATTGTCGCTCGCATCTTCCTTCAATCCGGAGACAAGTTTCACAGCGCTTTCAAACAGCGACAACTGGGTCGGGAACATGTCGCGGAACAGCCCCGAAATGCGCAGTGTGACGTCGACGCGGGGGCGGCCGAGAATGGCGATGGGATTGGTCTCGATGCCAACAACGCGGAACGAGCGCGTATCCCAAGTGGGGCGCACGCCGAGCAGCGCCAGTGCCGTGGCAAGTTCTTCGCCGCCGGTACGGAGGGTCGCGCTGCCCCATAGATCGAGTACGATGGCGCGCGGCCACTCGCCATGGTCAGACACGTAGCGCTCGAGAATAGCGCTCGCCGCACGCTGGCCATTGGCCCATGCGGTCGGCGTGGGGATGGCGCGCGGGTCGACCGTGAACAGGTTGCGACCCGTCGGCAGTACGTCGCTGCGGCCGCGGCTTGGGGCGCCAGCTGGGCCGGGCTCGATGAAGCGGCCATCGAGCGCATGGGCGATGGCGTCAAGTTCCGGTTCGTCGAGGATGTGCAGGCCGTCGCGAATGCTGAGTTCTTTGATGTCGCATAGAAAGGCGTCGATGCGGGTGAGGGCGTCTGCCTCTGCCATGCCGGGCGCGAGGCCGCAGGTGCCGGCAATGCCAGCGCGCGTGGCGGCATCGACAATCTGTGCCGACAGCGCGGTGCGGCGGCGCGGATCCAATCCGTCGGCAGCGGAGAACTCATCAACAAGGCGCTCGAGATCGAGAAGGGCTGGCGGAAGCTCTGTTTCGATGAGCGGCGGCGGGCGATGGCCAATCGTGACGGCGGCGATACGGCGCTTGGCTTGGCCTGCTTCGCCGGGATCGTTGACGATGAACGGATAAATCAGTGGTAACGCGCCGAGAAGCGCTTGAGGTGCGCACGAACTGCCAAGCGCCACCGCTTTACCGGGCAGCCACTCCAGGGTGCCGTGCGCGCCGAGGTGAAGGGCAGCATCGGCGTCAAGGGCGTGCCGCAACCAAAGATAAAACGCCACATAGGCATGACGCGGCGGCGTCGCCGGATCGTGATACTGGGCCTTGCGGTCCGCCGTGCGCCCGCGCTCTGGCTGCAGACAAACGGTCAAATGGCCCAAGCCCGTGGCTTGGAAAATGAACGCTCCATTGCAGATCGATGGATCGTCTTGCGGTGCCCCCCAGGCCTCAATCACGCTTTGCTGGAAGGCTTCGGGCAGAGTGGCAAAGACCCTTGTGTAGTCTGCCAGCGGCCAAGAGTGAGCGTGCTCGGGCGCAAGCCGTGATGTAAGATTGCGGCTGTCTGCAGGAATGTTTGTGATCGCATAGCCGTCTTGCTCCAGACGTTGCGCGATACTGAGCGTGCTCGCCAGTCCATCGAGACCAACGGCATGCGCGATCTGATCTGGGCGGCCGGGATAGGTCGAGAGGATCAATGCCACTTTGCGATCGCACGGCGCGGTGGTGCGTAACCGCGCCCAGGACACAGCAAGATCGGCCGCATGCGCGATGCCGTTTTGAAACGGCACATGACGAACGAGATCGATGCCGCCTGTCAGGCCTAGGTTTGCTGCTTCCTTGAACGAGATGGCCCCGGCAAACAAACGTCCGTCAAGTTCCGGCAACACCACATTCATGGCGAGATCGGCTGCGTTCAGACCGCGCTTGCTCTCCTCCCACGCGGCATGCGGCAAGGCAGCGAGAGCGACCTGAAGCACCGGGCAGCCGCTTGCATCGAACGGCGATCCAGCATCGCCATCACGCGCTGCGAAGGCTGTGGCGTTGACAATCACCGAGGGGGCAAGGGCCGCCAACTCGCGTTCCAGCCATTGGGCCGCATCGGGAGCCTTGAGGCTTGGAACAAACAGCGCGGCTGTCGCAAGCCCGCGTGCTTCCAGCGCTGCTGCGAGCGCATCAATCGGCGCCACGTCGCCTGCAAGATAGTGCGAGCGATAAAACACCATTGCGGCGTGCCCAAGTGCCCCGGTTGCAATCGCCGGCTTCCGGTATGTGCCAAAACTCGCGACAGCCGTCACGGCTGGCAAATGATCGCCGTTGCCATCCGCGCGCATCAGGATGCCTGCAAGTGCAGCGCGGATATTGTGTGCTCCGCCCGCATCAAGCAGCGCCTCGATGGCTTCGAGGTCTGAGGGGGAAACGGTTGAAAGTGCCGCCAATCGCATATCCGGCCGGAAGTCGCCGGGCACAATGGCCAGTGCAATGCCAAGGTCGCGGCAGGTGCGGCCCAATTGTTCGGCGCCATAGCGCCAATAGTCGAGGCCGCCGAGCAGGCGCACCACGACGGCCTTGGTGCCCGGCAGGGTCTGGTCTGCAAATAGGTCGACCGACATCGGGTGGAGGAGGCGGAACAGATTGACGGCGTTGAGGCTTGGCCGGTGGGCTTCCGGGCATTGGTTCAACGCGGCGGCAACGGCGGCGAGATCGGAATCGGAAAACGACAGAAACACAAGGCAGGCGGGCGCAAGTGCCAGATCTTGCGGCGTTGCCGCATCATTCAGATCCCGGCTCTCGCGGACCAGCAGGTGCATCAGGTGTCCCCGTTCAAGGCACGCGTGATTGCGGCGCGATCGAGACCTTTTTGACCGATGACGACAAGGCGGCCGGTGCGGTTTTCGTTCGGCGTCCAGGCGCGTTCATAACGTGTATCGACGCGGCTTCCGACGCCCTGCAGCAACAGCCGCATCGGCTTTCCGTCGATGGCCGCAAAGCCTTTGACGCGCAAAACGTCATGCTCGTTGGCGATGCGCTTGGCACGATCGGAGAGATCGGCCGGCGAGCCGAGAACAGGAACTTCGACGACGAAGCTTTCAAAGTCGTCGTGGTCATGGCCTTCTTCGCCGTCGTGATGCGAGGGGCGGTTGGCGAGATCGTCTTCGGCGGCGGCAGACAGTCCAAGCAGCACGCTGGCGGGCACCTTGCCGTCGCGCACTGCGACGATCTTGATGGCGCGCGGCACGCTGGCCTTGATCTCGTCACTGACTTTCGCGGCGTCCTCCGCCGACATTAAGTCGGCCTTGTTGAGAACGACGAGGTCGGCGCACAGCAGCTGATCTTCGTAGACTTCTTCGAGCGGGTTTTCGTGATCGACAGAGGGATCTGCCGCTCGCTGGGCAGCAATCTTTGCGGGATCGTCGGCAAACCGGCCCGCCAGCACAGCAGGGCCATCGACCACAGTGACAACCCCATCGACCGTAATGCGGGCGCGGATTTCAGGCCATTCAAAGGCCTTGACGAGGGGCTTAGGCAAGGCAAGGCCCGACGTCTCGATGATGATGTGTTCAGGCTGCGGTACGCGCGCGAGCAGCGTTTCCATGGTCGGAATAAAGTCGTCCGCGACGGTGCAGCAGATGCATCCGTTGGTCAGTTCGACAATGTTTTCCTCCGGGCAGCTTTCGATGCCACACGAGCGCAGGATGGCACCATCAACGCCCACATCGCCGAACTCATTGACAATCAGCGCGAGGCGGCGGCCTTCGGCGTTTTCCAGCACATGACGCACGAGGGTGGTTTTGCCCGCGCCCAAAAAGCCGGTGATGATCGTGACAGGAACTTTGCGGGCACTCATACGGCTGGCTCCGGTTCTGAAGTATTGGTAGCAGTTTCGGCCGCATTGAGAGGTACGGCGAGAATGGGTGGCACGCGGGCGATAACCTTGCTGCGGCCCAGTTGGGGCCGGGCGCGCCACGGCGGTACGCCATCGGGATAAGAGGCGTGCTGGCAGGCAAAGGCGAGAAGGTCTGCGGCGTCGGCGACTGCATCCAACTGGCCGACAACATACGTCCATTTACCAGGCGCGGCGATGGCGGCGGTGCACCCGGCCTTGCAATTCGACAGGCATTCAATGCCGACGATATTCAAGGTTGGACCATGTGCCTCGGGGTGCGCGGCCAAAGCCGCAACGGCATCGAGCAGCAGGCGGCCCTGGCGCGTCTCGCCGTCCGCCTGCACAGTTCCCAAGGCTTTGCAGGTGGAGCAAACGAATAGGGTGGTCGCGCTGCCGGTCGACTTATCGGCCGGTGCGAGCGTGGTTTCAGACGGGGACATTGAACACTCCCGGCCGTTGCGGGCCAAGCAGACCGCACGTCGAATGGGTTGAAGCACGTGCGCGAGATGGTGTGCAATCGCAGCGCCCGGCTGCCACGCCAGCCTTTACGGCTAGCGATCGGCCGCGAGCGCTGCGTATCGCGTCGCGTTAGGCCGCAGGCTGGTACAGGCGGCGCTGGAACATGAGGCCGTTATCGCCTGCTATTTTTGCAGCGGCCAGAACAGCAAGATCGACCAGCGGTTCAACGAGGATGACCGTCATGTAGGCGGCGCTGAACGTGCCGATCGAAGCGACCGACTCTGTGGTTACGCCCTGTCCATAAACGACCCAGAACGCGACCCAAGCGATGATGCCCGCTTGGAAAGCCGCCGATAAAGCCATCGCTTGTCCATAAGATACATCTTTGTAGGCCGTGTGGGCCGGGATGACCTTCTTGGCCACCAAGTTCATGGCGAACAGCGGCAGTATGAGTGTTGTCAGGTTCATGCCGTATTGCGGCAGGTCGTAGGGGGCAATGGTGAGGCCTTGGGCCAGCAAGCCGAAAGCCAAGCCGATCGCGGCTGCACCCGCGCCGAATATCAGAAACAGTGTGGTGCCGAAGATGAAGTGAACTTCCGATACGCCAACCGGGTAGTGCGGCAGGAATTCGAAGAAGCTGTAAACAAGCGCCGTTGTCGCGACCGCGCGTGCGGCGAGGTTTGTGACGCCGCCATCGCTGCGGATCTGGTCAAAGGACAGTTTGGCGATGATGCCAACAGAGGTCGCCGCCGTCGCGTAGCTGAAGGCAATTTTCGCGGCGTCAACAACGCCGGGCTCGATGTGCATAGGGTAACTCCTCTTGCCGCACCCACCGTGCGGACGGTTGTTCAATGGCGTCCTAAAGCGAACGCATGCTTGTGACGGCAGGTTTCCTGACTTGCGGGTCGTCGCGTTTGGCCACCTTCCCAGGAAGTCTCCCAGTGGTATCCGGCCATCAGCTTGCCGCTTACAGTTGCGGGGGCAGTTGCGGAATAAGGCGTTAAGCCCGGCACCGCATTCCCTTTTAATTCCCCTTGCGGGGCACCATCACCCCAACCGATAAGTCACCGTCACGCAACCGTCAATCGCAAAGCGCCCAAATGCCTGATCTATCCAGCCCCAAAACCCGCCATCTCACGCTCGTATTGGGCGGCGCGCGGTCTGGCAAAAGCATGCTGGCCGAGCAGCTTCTGACCGCCGGGCCAGGGCCGTGGGCCTACATCGCGACGGCGCAGGCCTTTGATGATGAGATGCGGCAGCGCATAGGACTGCACCAGGCGCGCCGCAAGCAAGGCTGGATGACGTTCGAAGCACCCATAGACTTGCCGCAAGTTCTTGCCAGCCAATCGAAAGACCTGCCCGTGCTGGTCGATTGCTTAACGCTGTGGCTCACAAACCTGATGCTGGGTGATCACAACGTGGCTCAAGCAACTCAAGACTTGGCAGACGCGCTGGCCGGGCGAGTGAAGCCCGCTATCTTGGTTTCAAACGAGGTCGGCCTTGGCATCGTTCCTGACAACGCACTCGCCCGCGCCTTCCGCGACGAGGCCGGCCGCCTCAACCAGCGCATGGCCCAAGTTGCCGATCGCGTGCTGTTTGTCGCCGCTGGCCTGCCCCTCACCTTGAAAGGTTGATTTCATGAGCGCTGACAGTGACCCCGTCGACGCCAACGGTTCGGCTGACGCCGATCGCCACAAGACGAAGATGGCAAAGCGCAAAGCTGTGCAAGATGCCGAGGTGGCTTCGAAGCAGATCGAGAAGGGCGTGCTGCTGGTTCATACCGGCCCGGGCAAGGGCAAGTCGACGGCGGCCTTCGGCCTCTTGCTGCGCGCGCTAGGGCATGGCTGGCGTGCCGGAGTCGTGCAGTTCATCAAAGGCGCCTGGCACACCGGCGAGAAAGACGCGATCGCACGTTTCGGCGATCAAGTTTCCTGGCACACCATGGGCGAAGGCTTTACGTGGGAGACGCAAGACAAGGCCCGCGACATCGCAGCCGCCCACCGCGCTTTCGAAAAGGCAAAAGAACTCATGGCCGATCCTTCGATCCGGCTGTTGATCCTGGATGAACTCAACATTGCCCTGCGCTACGATTATCTGCCGCTTGAGGACGTGCTGGCCGCTTTGCGCGCGCGCCGCACTGACCTCAATGTGGTGGTCACGGGGCGCAACGCCAAACCTGAGCTAATTGCGCTGGCCGATGGTGTCACCGAAATGGTCGCGGTGAAGCACCACTTTTCAGCGGGCGTCAAAGCACAAGCGGGCATTGAGTTCTAACCGATGACCGCACGCCGACTGATGTTCATGGGTACGGGTTCTGATGTCGGCAAGTCGCTGATGGTGGCGGGGCTATGCCGGCTGCTCAGCAATCGTGGACTGCGCGTTGCGCCCTTCAAGCCGCAAAACATGTCAAACAACGCGGCCGTAACACCTGATGGCGGCGAGATCGGCCGTGCGCAAGCCTTGCAAGCGCGTGCCTGCAGGTTGGCACCAAGCGTTCATATGAACCCGGTGCTGCTGAAGCCGCAAAGCGAGACCGGCGCGCAAATCATCGTTCAAGGCCGCATGACCGGATCGTCCAAGGCGCGCGAATTCCAGGCGCTGAAGCGCGGCCTGTTGCCCGCCGTGCTCGACAGTTTCGAGAAGATGAGAGGCGAGGCAGATGTTGTGCTGGTGGAAGGAGCGGGCAGTGCCTCTGAAATCAACCTGCGCGCCAACGACATTGCCAACATGGGCTTTGCGCGCGCCGCGGGTGTTCCCGTCATATTGATTGGCGACATTGATCGCGGCGGTGTGATCGCAAGCCTCGTAGGCACCAAGCATGTTTTGCCGCCGGACGATGCGGCTATGATTTGCGGGTTCATCATCAATAAAATGCGCGGTGACGCCACGCTGTTTGCCGATGGCATGACGGCGATTGCCAGCATGACAGGCTGGGCGCCGTTGGGGCTCGTGCCATTTTTCGAAGATGCGCGGAAACTGCCCGCCGAGGATGCGCTGGGGCTGCGCGATTTGATGCGGACCAAAGCTAACGCGCGCGGGTTGCGCATCGTGGTTCCGCTGTTGCCGCGCATTTCCAATTTCGACGACCTTGATCCGCTGCGTCTGGAGCCGGGCGTCAGCGTGGAATTAATCGAACGCGGCCAGCCGCTGCCGCGCGAAGCCAATGTCGTAGTGCTACCCGGCTCGAAAAGCACCATCGACGATCTCGCCGCTCTGCGCTCGGCAGGCTGGGATCTCGATATCGCAGCTCACGTGCGCCATGGCGGACGGGTGTTGGGGTTGTGCGGTGGCTATCAAATGCTGGGGCGGCACATTTCCGATCCGCACGGCATTGAAGGCGCGCCGCGCACGGTCGAGGGGCTTGGTTTTCTCGATGTGGAAACGGAATTCGGCACCGAAAAGTCGCTGCTCGAAGTTGCGGGCACGCTAAAAAGTTCGGGCGCATCGTTCAACGGCTATGAAATGCATGTTGGCCGCACGCGTGGTGCAGATACCGATAGGCCAGTAGTGCGTTTTACAGATGGCCGGGTCGATGGCGCCACGTCACCGGATGGCCGTGTGGCAGGCTGTTACGTTCATGGGCTGTTTGCATCGGATGCAGCGCGTGCGGCGTGGCTTTCAGAGTCCGGCGCGGTGTCCTCGGGTGAATGCTACGAGACAACCATTGATGCCGTGCTCGATGGCCTTGCGGAACATCTGGCGCGGCATCTCGATGTCGAGAGGTTGCTTAGTTTTGCGCGATAAACAGTGCGCCAGCGATGAGGGCGAACATGGCACCCCATGCGAACCCAGCCAGCGATAGAGCGCGGCGAATGTCTTGTGCCGTCGCTTCGGCCCGGCCGTTGCCCATATAGGCGTCGGTACTGGCCACGCCGCCATAGCTGCGCGGTCCGTTCAGCTTGAGGCCGAGCGCCCCCGCCATCGCGCTTTCTGGCCAGCCGGCGTTGGGAGAGCGGTGGTTTACGGCATCGCGCGCCATGGCAGATAGGGCAGCGCGGCCCGAGGCGCTAGGAAGCAACACCGCTGCTATCGCAAACAGCAACCCCGTTAATCGCGACGCCGGGAGATTGACGAGATCGTCGAGCCGCGCCGAAGCCCAACCGAATGCCTCGTGCCGGTACGTGCGATGGCCAATCATGCTGTCGGCTGTGTTGATTGCTTTGTAAGCGACGAGGCCCGGCAAGCCCAGCACGGCGAACCAGAACACGGGAGCGACAACGCCATCAGAGGCGTTCTCGGCAAGGCTTTCGATGGCGGCGCGCGCAACGCCATGTTCATCGAGTGCGTGCGGGTCGCGGCCGACGATTTTTGCAACGGCGAGGCGGCCCTCATCGAGGCCCGATGTTTCGAGCGCATTTTCGACGTCGTGCACATGGGTGTAGAGGCTGCGGCTGGCGATGAGCGAGCTGGCGATTACGGCGAGGGGCAGCACGCCCAGCCATGTTGTGATGAGAGTGGATTGCACGAACATTGCGATGCCAGCCGGAACAATGATGATCACGAGCAGCGCAATTGTGCCTGCTGTGCGCCGTGTCGATACACTCCACTGCGGACGATTGAGGAGGCGATCCAACCGTTCAATGAGCCAGCCGATCCAAGTGACGGGATGACCGGCAGCGCGATAAACCGCATCTGGATAGCCCACCGCCGCATCGACGATGAGCGCGATGGCAAGAACACTGAGGGTCATCTCAATTGGCATGTCGCGCGTCAGCACTCACAAGTGAAAGAACGCCGGGGGCATTCCGGCACGGTCCGCAGAGCAAGCGCGGTCAAGAGGGATCAATGGGTGTCAGCGTGCGCTTTGCCGTGTCTGCCGGCAGTGACGCGCCGCTCGCGCCGCCTTCCCCGCGTAGGGCTTCACCGATCATCACCAGCACCGGCCCGTCGATGGACTCGGAGTGCAATTTTTCAGCGATTTCACCGACGGATGAGCGCAATACCCATTCGTCCACCCGCGTTGCGTTGGCGACCGCAATGGCCGGAGTTGCCGGATCAAGGCCGTGTGCCATGGCAATGGCCGTCAACTGCGGCAGGGTGCGCTTGGGCATATAGACAACCGTGGTCGCGGCCGCATCTGCAACCGCCGACCAGTCGATGTCGGGCGGCAGCTGTCCATGCCGGTCGTGGGCAGTGATGAACTGCAACCGGCGCGCATAATCGCGATGCGTCAGCGATACGCCAAGGCTGGCAGCGGCACCCTGGGCCGAAGTAATACCGGGTATGACCTGCACTGTGATACCGGCTTGCTGGCATGCCGCGATCTCTTCGCCAGCGCGCCCGAAGACGAGCGGATCGCCCGACTTCAAGCGCACGACATGGAGGCCTTGAGCGGCAAGTTCGATCAGCTGTGCGTTGATGTCGGGCTGCTTGCACGACGTGCGATAGCCGCGCTTGCCCACGTCAATCAGCTGGGCGGACTTGCGCACGAGGCTGAGGATCGGCTTGGCGACGAGGTCGTCGAACAGAACCGCGTCGGCGGTCTGCAAAGCGCGCACAGCCTTGACGGTCAATAAATCCGGGTCGCCTGGTCCAGCGCCCACAAGCGTTACAGAGCCGGTGCTTCGAATAAGTGTGGGCTGTTGGGTCCGGCTAAATTCCTGCAATGTTTGAAACCGGCTTTCAAAGGGCGTGCGCGCCTGCCAGCCGTGACGCTCCAACTCGGGATCGAGGTGTTCTTCTTCCGGGTAGCCCAGCAAAAGGTAGCCAGCGAGTTTCCAATTCTCGGGAGCCTGCAGCGTTGCGCAGGCGGCAACCGGATCAAGGATCGAAACCCAGCCGAGCCCCAGACCGGCTTCCCGCGCGGCGAGCCACAAAACGGTGATCATGCACGCGCACGACTGTTCGAGCGCTTCTGGCATCGTCTGCTGGCCAAGGCCGTGACCTTGGCCCGAGCCGCGATCGCAGAACACGGCCAGATGCACAGGCGCTGCATCAAAGCCCGCAAGCTTCAGCGAGGCATAGAGATCAGCTTGATCGCCGCCGTATTGCAAAGCCGATGCAGCACGCGCGGCCTCGAAGTTGGCGCGAATGGCGCGCCGCACGTCTGGTTGCTCAACGGTTAAGACGCGCCAAGGCTGGCTGTTGCCGACCGAGGGCGCCAAATCGGCGAGCCGCAGAACGTGGTCCAGCACCTCCGGCGGCACAGCATCACGGCGAAAGCGGCGCACATCCCGCCGCCAGCGCACCAGGTGCTCGAGGGGCGAATGCGGCGCGCTTTGCGCGGGGTGCGGGTCGTTCGTTGTGGTCATGGAGACGACTATGTGCGTTTTTTGGTCTGCGGCGTCTAGAGGCTTGAAAGCCAACCCATGTTTGCAACGTCCAACAGGGCCTGTTGGTAGTTTGACCTAAGTTCCGCAGAAGGTTTGGTGAACGATTTCCTCGGGAGCTGGCGGGTCGCTAAAGGCCGCGTACTGTGGCTGGTCGTCGAATGGCTTCTCCAGCACTTTGAGCAAGGTTTCGAAGGGGCCGAAGTCGGCGTCGTTAACGGCAGCCTGGATGACTGCTTCAACCCTGTGATTGCGGGGAATGAAGGCTGGGTTTGCAGCCCGCATGAGGGATAGCCGGGCGTCTGCCTGGCTGTTTTCGCTCGCAATCCGTGCCCGCCAAACGACGGCCCAGGCGTCGAAGCCGGCGGGATCGCTGAACATGCGGCGCACCGGCTCATCGTTTTCGCTGGCGACGATAGAGAGGTCGCCAAGCCGGCGGAAGGTGTTGGTGAAGTCGGCTTCGCCGCGCGCCATCAGCCGCAACAAATCCTGGCCCAGTTCCAAGTCACCGGGCTGCGGCGTGGCAAGCCCGAGCTTGCGGCGCAAGCCGCTAAGATAAGCCTCTTCGAAAGTGCCGGTAAAAGCATCGACTGCGTTTTGCGCCGCAGTGACGGCGGAGGTCTGATCGACTGCCAGTAACGGCAGCAGCGTTTCGGCGAGCCGGGTCAGGTTCCACTGTGCAATCGGCGGCTGGTTGGCATAGGCATAGCGGCCGGTTTGGTCGATGGAGCTGAACACGGTTGCGGGATGATAGGTGTCCATGAACGCGCAGGGGCCGAAGTCTATTGTTTCGCCCGCGATCGACATGTTGTCGGTGTTCATGACGCCATGAATGAAGCCTGCGTGCAGCCACTGAGCAATGAGGCGGGCCTGGCGCGCGATGACGAGATCAAGCATCGCCAAATAAGGATTTTCTGCATCGCGAGCCTCGGGGTAGTGACGCGCTATGACGTAGTCAGCGAGCAAGCGAATTCCATCGGTGTCGCGGCGCACGGCGAAGAACTGAAACGTGCCGACGCGAACATGGCTTTGGGCGACGCGCGTGAGAATGCCGCCCGGCTGTGGCGTCTCGCGCATTACAAAGTCGCCGGTGAGCACAGCCGCAAGTGCGCGCGTGGAGGGAATACCGAGGGCGTAAAACGCTTCGCTGAGAATGTACTCGCGCAGCACCGGCCCGAGCGCCGCGCGGCCATCACCCCGGCGCGAAAAAGGAGTGAGGCCGGCGCCCTTCAGCTGAATGTCGCGGCGCACGCCGTCACGATCTATGACTTCGCCGAGCAGCAACGCGCGGCCATCGCCCAACTGCGGCGTGAAGCCACCGAATTGATGTCCCGCGTAGGCCATTGCCAACGGCTCGCTGCCTCCCGCGATGCGGTTTCCCGCCAGCATCGCCACCCCTTCAGGAGACGCCAGCGCGTCAGGATCGAGGTTGAGATGCTGCGCGAGTTCTCTGTTCAGCCGGATCAGCCGCGCGCCCGAGACCGGCGACGGGTTCGTCAAAACACGAAAGCGATCTGGCAAACGGGCGTAACTGTTGTCGAAGGCAATCGGTGTGAAAGCGGTCATATGTGTCCAGCCTGCGGCGCGGCATGTGCGCACCTGGGATGCGGTGCATCAGCGCGAGCCGTTGTTGAGCGCACAGGTTTAGCGCTGAGGCACGGGCACAGCAACAGTTCAGCCAGAGGCGTTAGCGCTCGCGCATGGCCTCGTGACGCAGCTTTGTAAGCGGCTTGGTCAAGTAGGCTATGACTGTTTTCGAACCGGTGATCACATCGACGTTCGCCACCATGCCTGGAATAATAGGCAGCATTTCGCCTTGGTGGGCGAGCGTACTTTTGTCGGTGCGGACGCGAATGGCGTAGTAGGTCTCGCCCTTTTCTGTGGTGATGCTGTCGGCACCAATCCGGTCAACGACGCCCTTCAAGCCGCCGTAGATCGAAAAATCATAGGCCGTCAGTTTAACGAGCGCTTCCTGGCCCGGCCGGATGAAAGCGATATCCTGCGGCCTCACCCGGGCTTCAACCAGCAATGTGTCGTTCAGCGGCACAATCTCTATCAAGTCACGGCCCGGCTGCACCACTTGCCCCGGCGTGTTGACGTGCACCGTTTTGACGATGCCAGACACCGGCGCCCGCACGGTGGTGCGCGCCAGCTTGTCCTCACTCGAACGGCTGGCCTCCGACAGTGAGGCAAGCTCGACGCGGGCCGAGGAAAGTTTTTGCAGGGCCTCACTGCGGAACGCGCTAAGGCGTTCCTGGCGTTTGTCGCGCGCTTCCTGGATCGATGATTGAATGCGCGGCAGGGCCAGTTCGGCCGACTTGACGCTGCCATCAAGGTCGTTGACCTTAGATTCGATCACGAGAATTTCCGTGCGCGAGGCAGCCTTGGATCGCTCCAAGGGGCGCATGAGTGTCAGCTCTTCTTGTGCCAGTTCGAGGGCCTTGCGCGAGGTGATCAGTTTGGATTCGAGTTCAACAGCCTCCTGGCTGCGTTGCTTTTCCTGCAGCGACAGGCCGCTTAGAGCGGCATCGAGTTCGGCCTTGCGCGCCTCAAAGATGTTGCGCTGTTCGGCCATCAGGTCCGGCCGCTGACTGGCAAGTTCGCCTGGAACTTCGAGCTGTTTGCCTTCAACCTCGGCTTCGAGACGCGCGACCATCATTTGCAGCCCCAGCTGCTTTTCACGGACTTCTCCAAGCGACGACCCGGCAATCGTCGGGTCGATGCGCAGGATCACATCGCCTTGCTGCACCCGAGCGCCTTCGCGAACGAGCACCTCGCGCACAATGCCGCCTTCTAGGTTCTGCACCACCTGGATTTTCGTGGCAGGAATAACGCGGCCCTCTGCTGACGTCACTTCCTGCAGGTTGGCAAACATTGCCCAGATGACGAACACTGCGACGAGAGCAATGAGGGTGCGCATCAACAGGTTGAGGCCGCGCTGGGGCGGCGCCAGAAGATCGGCGCTGATTGCGGTGGGGATTCCTGTGGCGCGAACGGCTGGCGCTGCTTGGGCGGTGGGCGCGCTCATGATGGTCTCGTCTGCACAGGCCGCTTTTGGGTTTGCGCTGGGGGTGGTGAGGATTGCGTGGGCTTCTCAGACATTTGCCGTAACTTTTCGAGCACGCTGGCCTTCGGGCCATCGAGCAGCTTCTTGCCGCCTTCGAGCACGATCACACGGGTTGCAAGTTCCAGCATTGCCGGGCGATGCGTGACGACGATCAACGTGCGGTTTTTCAGGTAGGCCGACAGCCTTTGAATAACGAGGCTTTCACTGCGTCCATCCATGCCGCTCGTTGGCTCGTCGAGCAGCACCATACGCGGCTGCCGAAGCAGCGCGCGCGCCAAAGCGACGGACTGGCGTTGCCCGCCCGAGAGACCAGCGCCGCGTTCGCGGATCGGCGTCTCGTAGCCTTGCGGCAAGCGGCCGATCCAATCGGCGGCCCCGGCAGCATATGCAGCGGCCAGCACCATGTCGTCAGGCGCACCCGGATCTGCCAAGGCGATGTTCGAGCGGATTGTACCGTGAAAAAGATCTGTGTCTTGGAGAAGCAATGCCACGTTGGCGCGTAGCAATGCGGGATCATATTGGCCGACGGTCGCTCCATCGATCAACACGCGGCCACCCGTTGGCTGGTGCAGGGCCTGAACAAGTTTAAGCAGCGTGGTCTTGCCGCTGCCGATGCCACCGATGATGGCAACGCGCTCGCCCGGCTGAATGTCGAACGAGATGTCTTTCAGTGCCGGAGCGGCGTCCTTATCGTAGGCAAACGAGACGCCTTCAAAAGCGATAGCGCCTTCGAAGTTCGCTTTGGCGAGGAACGTCTTGCCCACGGGGCGTTCTTGCGGCGCGCTGACGATTTGCGAAAGTTGATCAAAGGCGATTTTCGTCTGATGCAGCTTGGACACCAGCATCGCAATCTGACCGATGGGGCCGAGGACGCGGCCTGCCAGCATGGTCGAAGCAATGAGTGCGCCGGTGGTGATTTGTCCGGCGGCGACCATGTAGAACCCGACGATGATCATCACAACCTGGATCACGGTCTGGGACGATTGCACGATGTTCATGCCGAGGTTCGACAAGTGGCGGATTTCAAGACCCGTGCGCACGTGTTCGGCAACGGCGCCTTCCCACTTCGCAGCGGCCCAGCTTTCCGCGCCAGCGGCTTTGATCGCCTCTAAGCTGACGAGGGTCTCGACAACCACCGCGTTCTTCTGGGCCGTTTCCTTGAATTGTTCTTGGGTGAGTTTTGTCAGGGCCCGCTGCGTCATCCAGCCCGCGCCAATAACAATGGGGATGGCGGCGAGGGCGATCAGCACCAGCGGGCCACCCACGGCCCAGATGGCGATAAGGAACAGCAGCATAAACGGCAGATCGCCAAATGCGGTCAGCGTCGCCGAATTGAAGAACTCGCGCAGGGTTTCGAACTCGCGCAGTGTGTTGGCGCGCACCCCTGCTGATACCGGCCGCTCGGGTAGCCGCGCACCCAGCAAGCGGCCATAGATGAGATTGGCGAGCAGCACGTCTGCCCGCCGCGAAGCCGCATCAACGTGCACGGCGCGCAGTGTTTTCAGTGCGAAGTCGAAGAACGTCGCCAGCAAAACGCCGATTGCGAGCGCCCAGAGCGTATCGATGGCGGCGTTCGGCAACACGCGATCGTAGACGTTCATAGTGAACAGCGGCATGGCCAAGGCCAGCACGTTGATCGCGACGGTCGCGGCGATGGCCTCGCCGTAAACGCCCTTGCTGGCTTTGAAGGCTGGCAGAAACCAGCCTTCTTGCGTGGCGATTCCGGCTTGCTCGCCGCGCTCGTCAAGACCCGACGCTGGCCTGACAGTAATGATCCGCCCGCCAGCGGCCGCAGACAATTCGGCTGCG